>Ga0310812_10000003_pt1 | contig 214924 bp, 178 predicted proteins | sample NN3metagenome_FD_205747 | JGI IMG/M metagenome (GOLD analysis project Ga0310812, IMG submission 205747) | Soil microbial communities from experimental microcosm in Duke University, North Carolina, United States - NN3 | ecosystem: Engineered > Artificial ecosystem > Soil microcosm >...
TCGAGGTTGCGGGGGGCCCGGAACTCGAATTCCACGCCGGGCGCCAGCCATTCCTCCTGGAGGCCTTCGAGGGATCGGAATCCGTCGTGGCCGGGGTCGAACGGATTGTCCGCATTGAACGACCGCCAGGTCTCCTGGCCTCCGGCGATCGTCCGGATCCGTTCCTTCGCCTTCCGCAGGGTGATCATCGTCGATGCGTCCTCAGCAAAGGAAGGGCCCTCTTTCGAAGGGGGGCGAGCCTCGCGACGGGGCGCGGAACCCGGCCCCGGGAGATCATTTTGAGCCTGCGGTGGATCATTTTGACACGATTCTCCCTCGGCCCCGTAGGGCGGACGACTTATCTTTCGCCCGTCGGCGGATTCGTCCGGGGGAGGTCTCTCATAATGGTAGAGTGGGGCTCTTCTACCCAAGGTGACGTTTGCGCGTCGAAGAACTGCATCTCCAGGAACTCCTTGAACTCGACCCCCAGGGAGGGCTGGTCCGCTTCGCCGGACAACGCGCGTTGATCTTCGACGCCGTCGCGCAGGGGCTGCTCCGGAAGGAACTGATCGACACGTTCGGGGTCCGGGTGGCCCGGGGCATCCTGAGCCGCTTCGGGTACGTCCACGGCCGCCGGATGGCCGAGGCCATGCGCTCCCAGTTCAACTGGGACAGCGACGAGGAATGGCGCCTCGCCGGCGCGCGGATCTACGCGCTGCAGGGGCTCTTCCGACTGGAGGCCGGCGCTTCGGGGTCGTTCTCCGCGACCGGCGGGACCTGGCACGTCTCCTACGAAGCCGAGCAGCACCTCCTCCACCTGGGACGCGCGGAGGATTCGGTCTGCTGGACGCTCTGCGGGCTCGCCAGCGGGTACCTCAGCGCGGCGACCGGGAAGGAGATGGTCGCGATCGAGGACCGCTGCATGGGGAAGGGGGACTCCTCGTGCCGCGTCGCGATCAAGTCCGTCGACGAGTGGGGCGGCAGCGCCCAGGACCAGCAGGCCTTCTTCCGGAGGGAAGGGATCGATTCGGCGCTCGAGGAAGTGACCCAGGCGCTCAAGCTCGCCGAACGGCGGCTCCGGGAGCGGACGCGCCTGCTGGCCCGCGTCGCCCGCGTCGAAGAAGATCCGTCGAATCTCGTCGCCCGCAGCGTGGAGATGCGGCGGGTGGTGGAGTTGGCGAGGACGATCGCCAAGGTCGATTCGACGGTCCTGATCTCCGGCGAGAGCGGCACCGGAAAGGAGCGGATCGCGCGCTTCGTGCACGACCAGTCCGCGTGCACGGACGGTCCCTTCATCGCCGTGAACTGCGCGGCGATCAGCGAGTCCCTGCTGGAAAGCGAGCTCTTCGGCCATGCCCGGGGGGCCTTCACGGGCGCCACGGCGGACCGGGCGGGCCTCTTCGAGGAGGCCAACGGCGGGACCCTTCTCCTGGACGAAGTCGGGGAGCTGTCGCTGGCCATGCAGGTCAAGCTCCTCCGGGTGCTGCAGGAGCGCGAGGTCCGCCGGGTGGGAGAGAACCGGAACCGGCCGATCGACGTCCGCATCGTGACGGCGACGAACAAGGATCTCCTCGTGGAGGTCGCGGCGAAGCGCTTTCGCGAGGATCTTTACTATCGGTTGAAGGTGGTCGAACTGGCGGTTCCGCCGCTGCGGAAGCGGGGCGAGGACCTTCTCCCCCTGGCGCGGCTGCTCCTGGCGGAGTTCGCCCTGCACATGAAGAAGGCGGTCAACGGCCTCTCCGGGCCGGCGGCGGACCGTCTCCTCGGCTACTCGTGGCCCGGCAACGTGCGGGAGCTCGCGAACGTGATGGAGCGTGCCGTCGCGGTGACCAAACAGAGCCGCATCGGCGTCGAGGACCTCCCCCCGGAGGTCCGGCTGACGGTCCTGCCGCCGTCGCTGAGCGGGGGACAGGTCCGCCGACTCGACGAGATCGAACGGGACTACATCCTGGCCACCCTCGAGTCCCGGAACGGCAATCGCACCCAGGCGGCGCTCCTGCTCGGCATCGGGGTGGCGACGCTCCACCGCAAGCTCAAGGCGTATGCCCGCGCTCGACCCGGCGCCGTCGAACCGCGAATCGCGAGACCGCGCCCCTGATTGGCCACAGAGGGCACAGAGAGGAATTCTGCTCTGTGTCCTCCGTGGCCAATCCGTTCCCTGGCACGGCGCTTGCGCTGTCGCGCGCGTCCCCATGTGGAAACAGACCGCCCGCAAGGTTGTTCGACGCCTTCCCCGATCGACACGGCTCTGGCGGGCCGGCGGACTGCTCCTGACAATCCTCACCATCGCCGGCCTGCTCGCCTCGGCGGGTTTGGCGCTCTTCGGGCGATATCGGGGTCGATGACGCCAATTCCGATGTGCCCGGCCCCGTGGCACACCTCTTGCTCTACCAGGGTTCGGACCGCGGGTGACGAGACGTCCGGGGATTCCGGGCGGCGCCTTCGGAGATGCTCCAGCCTACAGGAGAGTTGTGCATGAGTATCCTCAGCCGGGAAGAATGCATCGAGCTCGGCGTCTCGACCCCGACCCCCGCCCTGATCGAATGGGCCGGCAAGCAGGTCTCGGCGGCCAAGGGCCACGAGTCTCGCCTGAAGAACCGGGGCGTCAGCGCCACGACCCTCTCGGACATCCGCGAGCTCGCCGTCGTGATTGAGGGCCGTCAGCGGGAAATGGGGGACTCCCATCAACTGCCCCCGGAAGCGGCGGCCTTGGCGGAGCGCATCCGCGCGGACGCCATCGGGTACTGGCGCGAAGCCAAGGGGCTCGTCTCCGTCGCGTTCGCCACCCAACCCGACATTCTGGCGACGTTCCGCAGCGGCGTGCTGACGGGACTCCTGATCGGCAACCTGGTCAGGGAGCTGGAGTTGATGATTCCGCTGCTGCGGGAGCACGCGACGCCGCTCGCCACGCTGGGCGCCGGCGTCTCCTTCGTGACCCGCGGAGAGCTCCTGGTCGCGAGGCTCAAGGAGGCCAAGCTGCGACTGGATGCGGCGTGCAAAGAGCTGCCGCCGACCGTCGCTCAGCTCTGCCACGACAAGGGGCTCCTCTATCATCTCACGCGCAACCTCGTCCGCGTCGGCCGCCTCGAGTTCGCGCTCGAACCCGAGCAGGCCGCGCGCTTCAATTTCAACCGGGTGCGCCGCGACCGGGGCGTCTCGGCCCGGCCCCGGCTCAAGAAGGCCAAAGCGAGCAGCCCGTGAGGATCGCCAAGAGAAGTTCGGCGCGCGCGGGATCCCGCTCGATCGCGTTCCGCACGACGGTTCCGCGGGCCAGCGACGTGAGGATTACCGGGGATTTTACGGGCTGGAGCCTGGGCGGCATTTCGCTCTGGGACGAGGGCGACGGTTCCTGGGGGACGCTGCTCTCCCTGGATCCCGGCGTGTACGAGTATCGAATGGTCATCGACGGGGATTGGGCCGATCACGACGAGGCCCGGGCGCGCGTGAACAATCCCTACGGGGGCGAAAATTGCATCCTGACCGTGCGCTAGTCTCCGCGGATCCCGGGGCTCGACGGACCGGCGGTCTCGATCGCTATCCGAAGTCCCTGCCGGGCCAGATCGAACTGCGTCCGATGAACGCCGCGGACGAAGCGGGTCTCCTTCAGTTCTTCAAGCGCATTCCGGTGCAGGAGCGCCAGTTCTTCCGCGAGGACGTGACCCAGCCGTCGGTCATCCAGGGCTGGGTCCGCAACCTGGATTACGCGCGGGTCCTTCCGCTCCTCGCCCTTCAGGGCCCGCGGATCGTCGCGGATGCCACGCTGCACCGGGATACCGGCGGCTGGTCGCGGCACCTGGGCAAGGTCCGCCTGACAATCGACCCGGAGTTCCGCGGCCAGGGACTCGCCCGCCTGCTCCTTCAGGAGTTCCTGGAGCTCTCGAAGTCGCTGGGCGTGGCCATCCTCGAGGCCGAAATCCTCGACGTTCAGAACGACGCGGCCCCGCTCTTCGAGCTGATGGGATTCCAATGCGTCGCGACGCTGCCGCAGCACGCGATCGACTTGTCCGGCCGCGTCCACGACATCCGCTTGTATGCCCAGATGATCCACCTTCCGGAAGGGCTGGCTCCGGAGGCCCAGGTCGCGGAAGCGGACGCCGACGTGGGGGGAGGCTAGACGTGAAGGCCGGGGTCGTGCTCGTGGATGACGTCCTGGAGTCCCAGGAGTCCAGCCGGGCGCTGCTGGCGGCCGAAGGCTACGACGTTTCCCGAGTGGCCGACGGGGAAGGTGCGCTCAAGGCGCTGTCGAAGCGACGCCCGGCCGCCGTCCTGTTCCAGATGCTGAAGCCCGCGAACGAGGCGATCGACTTCGTCCGCCGCCTGGCGCTCAGCCGGCACGCGTTGTCGGTTCCGGTCGTGGTCGTGACCGCCCTGAACGAGGTCCAGGCGGGGAGTCTTCTCCACGGAGTCCCGGGAGTCCGGAGGATCCTGCATTCCCCCTGCTCGCCGGAGGACCTGCGACACGCGATGGCCCAGGCGGTTCGGTATTCCAAGGTAAATTGAGGAGGCTGGGAATGACGTTCTACGTCAGCAATCTTGCGGCGGAAACCACGCGGGCGGAGCTTCTCGAGGCCTTCCGGCCCCACGGCGAGGTGGCGTCGCTGAGCCTGCCCGCGGAAGGAATGAAGGGCGGTCGCGCGCAGGGCGTCCATCGCGGGTACGGATTCGTCGTGATGCGGAACCGCGTCGAGGCCGCGGCGGCGCTGGCCGCGTTGAACGGCCGGCCGGTCCACGGCCGCGCGATGTCCGTCCAGATCGCGTATCCGAAACAAACGCCGCACTACGTCTCCTGAACCGTCATGGCTGCAAAACTGCAGATGGTGACGCGCCGCGGCTTCGGTTTTGCCAACCGGGCGCGACTGAGCCGGGCGCTGGTGGATGCGCTCCAGGCGTCCGTTTCCAGCTGCGAGACCTGCCGGGACATCCAGAAGGACGTCGACTCCATTCCCGACGGCGGAGAGTACGTCGAGGCGGCCAGCTTCCCGGGAAAGACCATCCAGAAGCTGGACGCCCACTTCAAAGCGCATTGGAAAAGCGAGTACGAGCTGGTCGATCTCACCGGCCGGAAAGAGGCCCCCTGACCGTGTCTAAACACAACGGATCCCTGAGTTCGGTCGATCGGCGCCGGAAGATGAAGGCGGCGCTCTTCTCGCGGCCGGTCCGCCCGGCCCGCCTCGACGGCGATCCCTCGGTCGCGGACCTCGTGGAGCAGATGTCGGGGATGTCGCTCCAGGCCCGGAACATCGGACGCTGCGCCGAAGTCCTCCAGCGCATGCTGAAGGATCCCGAGCGCCCGACGATCTTCCTGGGGCTCGCGGGGCCCTTGATCGCGGCCGGTCTTCGCCGGGTGATCCGGGATCTCATCGTGAACAACGTCGTGGACGTCGTCGTCTCGACGGGAGGGATCCTGTATCAGGACGCCTATCAGGCGCGAGGATTCGGGCATTATCAGGGAACGCCGGAGGCGGATGACGTCGCGCTCCGCGAGCTGCGCGTGAACCGCATCTACGACACGTACGTGGACGAGGATAAATTCTGGGAGACGGATCTCTGGTGCGGCAGGCTCGCGGATCGTCTCAAGCCGGGCCCCCATTCGAGCCGCGACTACCTCGAGACGCTGGGCGGAGCGCTCGAGGACGAGGAGTCGATCCTCCATCAATGTTATCGGCTGGGCGTGCCCGTCTTCGCGCCGGCGCTCAATGACAGCTCCATCGGGATCGGCCTCACGGAGCATCACCACCGCGCCGTCCAGAAGGGTCGCGTTCCCCTGATGATCGACTCGATCCGGGACAACTACGAGCTGACCCAGATCGTCGCCAAGTCCCCGAAGACCGCGGGGATCTATATCGCGGGGGGAGTGCCCAAGAACTACATCAACGATTCCATCGTGATGAGCTACATCCTCGGCCGGGAGAGGGGCCACTCGTATGCGATCCAGGTCACGACCGCGGTGACCCAGGACGGCGGCCTTTCCGGATCGACCCTGAGCGAAGCCCGGTCCTGGGGCAAGGTGAAGGGCGACGCCGACTTCGCCATGGCGTGGGTCGAGCCCAGCGTGTCCCTGCCGCTTCTGGCCGGTTACGTCCTGGGACGGCGGCTCGCCGAGGGACGCCCCCGGCTCAAGTTCTCGTGGAAGGGCGAACGGCTGCTGTCCATGCGGGAGTCGTCCGGGACAATGTCCGTCCGCTGACGAAGTTCGACCATCGGATCGGAGGAACTCATGGACGTTCGCAGCGCTCAGGACGATGCGTTCGGCTTGCGCTGGCTCCAGGACGACGCCCTCGGCCGACTCGTCTACGCTCCCGCGAGCGGGGAATTCAAGTCTCCGGCCGATGCGATCAGCCGCCTGCAGCTGGGGTGCGACGAGGCGGCCCTCCGGGAGAGCCTGGACCGCTTTCCGCCGCACCTCCGGATCCACGGGGGCTACACGCCCTTCGTGGGGGATCCGGTCACCCGTTTTACCCTCACGTGGGAGCCGGGCGCTGGAGAGGCGAGCTACGCCCAGTCTCGGGACGGCTCCGACGACTCGATGAGCGGGCGCGTGGACGTCCCGCCCGGAGGCAGCCTCCGGGACGCGTTGATGGACCTCCTGGTGCCCGACGCCCAGGACGTCGTCGGCGCGGCCGCCGATCGGGGTCGACGGGCGGCGTTGAAGGACGTGGACTTCTGGATCGGCGACGGCCATTTCCGCGTTTCGGGCGAGGATCCCGTCTGATCTCGGTGGGGGAAGGAGGCGTCCAATGGAAAGCGACTGGCAGATCCTACGCGACCAATCCAGCGGCTTCTCCTGCCCGACTTGCGAGGGAGCGCTCGTGCCGGTTTCCGCCGTCGACCGCTACGCGTTCGCCTTCGGCTGCACGGCCGGGCACGTGATCGACCTCGACCACCTGTTCGAACGCCAGGCGGCGGCGCTGCGGCACTGCTGCGAGGCCATGATCGCCGTCTGGGAAAGGTCGATCGAGCAGATGTCGGAAGGGGCGGCGATTGCCGAGCGGAGCGGGTCCCGCGATCTCGCCGGAAGACTCCGGCACCGCGTCGCGGACCTGGGGGTGCGGGTCCTGCTCCTGCGGGAAGCGTTCCTGAAGGTGGATCCTCCCGCTTAGACCAACGCTTCCGTGGTCGTCATCGCGATCGGCCCGCCGTCATCGTCTTCAGGATCGTGCCGTTCCCTCCGACCGCCCATCCAACGCCGGAGTTGAGGAACTGGACGCGCGTCAGCCGGCTCGTGGTCCCGCTCGGCTGCGCCGACCATGTGGCTCCGCCGTCCGCCGTATGGAGGATCATCCCCCGGGCCCCGACGACCCAGCCCTCGTCCGCATTGGGGAAGGACACGCCGTTCAAGTCGTTCGACGTCCCTGAGGCCTGCAGCGTCCAAGCGTCTGCGGCCGTCCTCCGAGGAGTCCGTGCCGTTCAATAATTTCACGATATAAGGGATTCCCTTACATTTCGGGCGTAAGATTCCTCTAAGGATCTCGCCTAGGGAATGGGGTGGAACGAGAGGACGACATGACCTACCGTTGGGCGATCCGGCTCCTTCTGCTGACGACCGTTGCCGTCCTTGCGCCCGCGTGCGGGAAAGGCAAGGGTCACCCGCCAAGCTCGGTGGTGACCATCAGCTCCATCACCGCCGCTCCGCCGACCGTGTCGCCCGGAGGCGCCGTCGTGCTCACGGCGGCCGCGTCCGACTCCGCCGGCGGCCCCCTGAGCTATGCGTGGACGGCCCCCTCGGGCAGCTTCAGCTCTTCAAGCGGCAATCCCGTCACCTGGACCGCCCCGCTGTCGACAGGGACCGTTCTCATCCAGCTCACCGTGACCAGTGCCACGAATTCTTCAGCGACCGCCGTGGTGGGTGTCCCCGTCTCGACCCCTCCCCCTGGCGCGATCATCACGAGCGTGAATCCTCCAGAGGCGTACATCGGTGACGAGATCCAAGTGACGGGGTCGGGATTCGGTGGCGTTCAAGGGGGCAGCAGCCTGACCATCTCGGGGGTCGCGACGGCCATCGTCCTCTGGTCGGACACCTTGATCAAAGCCAACGTCCCCCCTGGCGCGACGAGCGGGGCGGTCGTGGCCCTGGTGGCCGGGATCCCAAGCACCCCAGGATCCATCATCATCGATTGGCCCACCACGAACCCTCAAAACCTTCCGATCTGTACTGCGGCTGGCGGCCAAATCGGTTCTCAAATCGTCTCGGACGGATTTGGCGGGGCGATCATCGTGTGGCAGGACTCCCGCAATGGAATAGACCTCGACATCTACGCGCAACGGGTGAACAAGGCAGGAGTGCTGCAATGGACCGTCAACGGGGTCGCCATCTGCAGCGCGGCCGCGGAACAGTCTTATCTCCAGCTCGCCTCGGACGGATCGGGCGGGGCGATCATTGCGTGGCAGGATTACCGGGGTGGGGCGACCCCCGACATTTACGCGCAGAGAGTGAATGGCGCGGGGGTGACGCAGTGGACGACCAATGGAGTGGCCGTCTGTACGGCGGCCAATACCCAGGCGAGTCCCCTGGTTGTATCCGATGGATCGGGCGGGGCGATCATCGTCTGGCCGGATCAGCGAAGCGGCAATTACGATGTCTATGCTCAGCGGCTGAACAACGCGGGAGCGCCGCAGTGGCCGACCGATGGCGTGCCCGTTTGTGCCGCGATCGGGGACCAGTGGCCTCGCCAGGCCGTCTCGGACGGGTCCGGCGGGGTGATCGTCGTCTGGGAAGATCTCCGTGTCGGTCCTTACTCCCACATCTACTCCCAAAGGATGAACGGCGCCGGAGCGGCGCAGTGGACAACTGATGGAGTGGCCGTCTGCACGGCTGCCTTTGATCAAACGTATCCCCAGCTCGTCTCGGACGGGTCGAACGGGGCGATCGTCGTGTGGATGGATCACCGCGGCGGGACGGACTATCACGTGTACGCGCAGCGGGTGGGCGGCGCGGGGGCGGTCCAATGGACAACCGACGGGGTGGCCATCTGTACGGCGGCCAACAACCAGTACAGTCCCGCGATCGTCTCGGATGGGGCGGGGGGAGCGATCATGGCCTGGCATGACGGGCGTGGGACGAATTTCGACATTTTCGCCCAGCGGATGGACGGCGCCGGAATGGCGCAGTGGCCGACCAATGGTGTGGCCGTCTGCACGGAGGCGCATGATCAAAATGGTCCCCAGCTCGCCTCGGACGGTTCGGGCGGGGCGATCCTGGTCTGGACGGATGGTCGCGGTGGAGCAAACATGTACTTCTACTCGCAGCGGGTGAGCAGCGCGGGAGCGATGCTGTGGACCATCGATGGGGTGGCCCTCTGCACGGCAATCGATGTCCGGGTCTATCCCCATCTCGCCTCGGACGGCGCCGGCGGGGCGATCATGGTCTGGCCAGATGCGCGCAGTGGAAACTATGACATTTATGCGCAGGGGATCAGCGCCAACGGTCGCCAATGAACTTTCTATCGCCCCTGGCGGCGTCATCCGTTGGCGGCGATGCGCTGATCCTGGCGTGGATCATCTCCGCCGGCGGCGGCTTCTTGATTGGAAAGATCAAAGGAAGGCCGGGTCTTGGTCTCGCTCTCGGCCTGTTTCTCGGCTTCCTCGGTTGGATCCTCATCACGATCATTCCCGGCGAATCTCGGACCAAGGAAGTCCCCGCATCACGCCTCTGCCCCAAGTGCCGCCGCGTGATCCGGAAGGGCACCCTGAAGTGCCAACACTGCATGCGGCCGGGAACGGACTCGCCGAAGCATGCCGGGTAGTCGAAGGCAATGAAGAGTTGGTCGGACGTCTAGAATGGCTGATGAACAATGCCCGAAGTGCAACGGGCCCGTTCCGTCAGGGAACGGACTTTGCCAGCGCTGCGGCGCTTGCATTGAGGTCGCCTCTCAGGCGGCGCCACCCGCCGTTGATCCCTGGGAACCGGGTCCTTTCCCCCCCGAAGTCGGCATGGTCATCGGCTGGATCATCATCGGGTGGATCGGCGCTTCCTGGCACACGGACCCTGTCCCTATTCGCGTACACGGTCGCGTGCATGGTTTTGATTTCATGGAGTGGGTCAACAGCGGACATGTCTTCCAATTCATGGAGTGGAACACCAGCGGGCTTGACTGGTTGTCATTGCTGTTGCTTGACCTGATTGCGGTCATCGGTCTCTGGAAGAGATCAGGCTGGGCCTGGTGGCTGACGGTGGGATATTGGTCCCTACGCTCCCTCCCGCCGGTTAACTGGCTCTATCAAGTCTTGGATGACCCGAACCGTCCCATTGGAGTGGGACCGGATCCTGGCCTGTTGATGGCGGGCTTGTTCGCTCTAGCCTGTACCGCGTTTCCGGTTGTCGTGCTCATCATCTCCCGAGGACGCGGCAGGTACCTGCTGCAATTGGCGGGAGACGCGAGGCCGACGGCGGCAGAACGCCAAAAGGCGTTAGCAACACCCCGAAGATCCTGCCAAACCTGCGGCGGTCGCTGTCCCGACGTCGACAACAACTGGACGAGAGCAGGACGGTGCTCCAAGAAGTGCATGGAAAACGACGGGCGGCGTTGACGACGTTCTCCGTTCGACAATCGACCTCGGAAGGTAATTGAATGGCCGATGAGAAATGCCCGAGATGTCAGTGGCCCGTTCAGTCGGGGCCTTTCCGCTGTCTTAACTGCGGTATCTTCATCGACGGCACCCGATCGGCATTGTTGTCTCAAGACGATCCCTGGAAACCGAGTCCCTTTCCCCCCGAAGTGGGCATTGTCATTGCGCTGACCGTTCTCGAACTGATTGTCCTTTGCCTGCCCGAGGGCGCTCTCACCACGTTGCCACGGGCGCTCTTCACGGCGGCAGACCTGTTGGTATTCGGACAGCCGGTGTTCTTCTGGGTTACGGACCTGTTGATTGTCTACGGACTGTGCCGGAGATCGGGGTGGGCCTGGTGGCTGACGATGGGGCTTTGGATCCTACGCGCTTTGCTGACGCTTCTTATCGCATTAAAGGGTTGGATACAGAATCCTCACCTCCTTCTTGGGGGCTTGGCCTTCTGGTCCTATACCGCAGCCCCTGTACTATTGCTCCTGGTCTGCCGAGGACGCGGCGCCTACCTGCCTGAGATGGCGAAAAAGCGCGGGCCAGGGAAGCGGTGGAAGTCCTCAGAACCACGCAAGACCTGTCGACGCTGCGGCGGTCCATGTCCCGACATCGACAACAATTGGACACGGGAGGAACTCTGCTCAAAGAAGTGCATGGAGAAGGGAGAGTAGACGAGTTATTGAGCCTGCGGGAGTGTGAAGCCAGGCAGAAAGGTCCCGATGACGCCTCGAGAACAGGCCAACTGCGAGGCCCTTCGAAAGAACTTCGAGGGCCGCGACGCCATCTATCTCGAAAAGGGGGTCCTGCGCGTTCGGGTTCAGAACATCTTCTTCGACCTCGACGCGACGTCGATCCACGCGGTCATTGAGGAGATTCCGACGCCGGGACTTCATCCGAGCCTTTTTTACGGCAAGGCCCGGCCATGGAGCGAGCCTGGACACCCTCCGGGGCGGTACCCGGGACAGCCGCTCCGCTGGAACATCGGAGCCGGAGACTGGACGACCTTCTCCGCCAGCTCCTGGACCATGGGATACGGAGGGTGGTCGCTCTTCTTCGAACCAGGAACCATCGACGGGCTGATCGCCCTGGCCCGCGAATGGCCGGATGAACTCGGCGTGAATGAACGCTACAACCGGTCCCTCAAGTTTCTCTACGACCGGCCGATGTCCCCGCAGCAGCTGGTCTTCTGCGACCAGGCGATCCTCCGGCAGCAGGAGGAGGAGTTCCGGGAGGAACTGCGCCAGTTCGACGCGATTCAAGACTCCCTCGATGCGCAATCCCGGCAGAAGCGTGGCTGCGGAAACCACGGTGCTTGTGCGAAGTGCGGGCTGACGTACGCCTTTGACGGCTTGTGGTGCTCCCATTGCAACTGGGTGGTGTCCTGATTTCGGCCGAGGCGCTACCCGGCGACCCCGTGGCAGGGTAATACGACGGCAGCGAGACGATGAGAACGTTGCCGATCATCGCCCTGGGACTCCTCGCCGGATGCGCCGGCACGGAGCCGACGCCGTCGACGACGACCGTCCGCGGCCGCATCGTGACCCGCCGCGCGGCCTCGAAGCCGGAGACCTTCGAGTTCAACGGAATCACCTATCAGGACCGCAGCCTGCTCATCGACCCCGACGGCGGCGTCGCCGATGCGGCCATCTATCTCGAGGGCCGGCCGACTCCCCCCTGGGACTCGGGGAAGGTGGTCCAAGTGTTCGGGCCTAAGCAGTTCGAGCCGCGCCTCAGCTTCGTGTCGCCGGGACGGCCCGTGGAGATCGGGGACACGCGCGACGAGAAACCGCACGAACTGGTCGTCAACCTGAAGGAGCTCCGGAACAACGGACTCGACCGGATCCACTCCAGTCCCGAGCGGCCGCAGAAGGAAGGGAAGCCCGACCGGGTCTGCTTCAGCTGCCCCGAAGGGACGTGGAAGCGCGAGGGCAAACAGTACGCCCGGGGCCGGACCTTCGAAGTCAGCTTCGACCGGCCCGTCCTCGTCCCGCTAGACTGGGACTGACACTTCCGCCTGCGCGGCTGGATCGCCGTGACGGAAAACCCCTTCCACGCCCGGAGCGGCGACGACGGCCGCTTCGAGATCCGCGGCGTGCCCCCTGGAACCTGGACCCTGCGCGTCTGGCACGAACAGCTGGGGACCCGGACGCTCACGATCGACGCGCACCCCGGACCCTTCGACGCGGGCCGGATCCCGATCGACTGACTCAGCACGCGGTCCAGCCGCGTATCATTCCCCCGTGCCGCGGCATCTACGATCTAGATGCGCTCCGCGGCGCTCGTGCTGGCGCTCTTCGCGCCGCTGCCGGTGACGTCGGTGATCGCGTTCGGCAATCAGGACGGCTCCGTGACGGTCTCCTGGGTCCTGCCGGACGATTCCGCCGTGGTCGGCGTCACCGTCATCCGGCAGCGACTCGACATCCTCGAGCCCGACGTCGTCTTCGACCTGGGGCTGGATCCCTTCTTCACCGATTTCAGCACGATCGGCGGCGCCACCTACCGCTACGGGATCTTCACCGTGACGGCCCTCGGCGAGCGGAGCGACGGAGTCTTCGTGGAGGTGGTCGCCCCTCTGCCGGTCGTCTTCGTCGATACCACCGCGTCCGGCTCGGTGTGGGTCTGCGGGGTGTCGGCTACCGGCCCGCCGTCGCTCTGGGGCGTCGTCCTCGCGGCGTCCCTTCTGATGCTGCTGCGCCGCCCGAAAATGGGTCGGGGGCCGGCGCGTTCCCGCCGGCCCCCTGCGAAATATTTCCCACGCGAGTCGCCGTGCGGCGACTCGCGAGGATCAAGGAGGGAATAGGGGATTATTCTCGAGCCGCCCGAGGGGGAGCGACTCCTTAAATTCAAAGGTCGTCGGGCGCGGACGGGCGGAGCGTCCGCCCGGGGACCCCCCAGGAAACCCCGGGCGTGCGCTCACGTCCCCCGTCAGACAGCTTTCCGCGTCCCTGTTCCTCACGATCCTTATCTTAGCAAGACCCATGCCAAATGCATATTATAAGCATACGCAAATTGTTGGTAGGTAATTAGTTGCGTTGTGATTTGGGCCGATGGGTGGCATCTTGCGACTTCCCTTTGCAAGATGCGAATTATGCCCCTTCGGATTCGCAAGCTGCAAATCCGCGATTCACTATTTACTTCACGGCCGCTTTATAGTATTCATTTCCCTCCCGCGTTCATCCGATTTAAGAACGAGTTTTGCACGAGGACCCAGAGATGTCGAAGAATGCTGCCCGCGCGTTCGTGAATCCCATGATCCCCAGCGAGTCGCTGGCCAAGGTCACCGGCGGCCACGTCATGCCCCGGAAGGAAGCCGTCCGGAAGATCTGGCACTACATCGGGGAGCGCGATCTCCGCTGCAAGGTCGACCGCCAGATGGTCAACTCCGACGAGACCCTGAAGCCCATCTTCGGCGGCAAGACCCGGATCTCCATGTTCGAGATCACCGGCCTGGTCTCCGAGCACCTGAGCTAAGCGACCCATCAGCGGCCCCCCGTCGTCGTCTTCAGGACCGTCCCGGCGCTGCCCACCGCCCAACCGAGCGTCGGATTTACGAACGTGACGCCGTGCAGCTCCGCGCCCGTGGGGGAGGGCAGCCGCGACCACGTGACGCCCCCGTCGTCGCTGGCGACGATCAGCCCTCCCACGCCGACGCCGCAGTAGTGCAGCGCGTCGCCCATCGCGAGGCCGAGCAGGGCGGCCGGGGGATCCGCCAGCCGCTGCGGCACCCAACTCCCGCCGCCGTCCCCCGTGCTCAGCAGCGTGTCGCCGTCGCCCGAGAATCCCGCGAGCACCCCGTGGGATCCGTCGATGAAGCGCGCCTCCTGGAAGTTCGGCACGCTCCCGGTCTCCGGAAGGACGTAGCTCTGCCGGGCCCAGGTCTTGCCCCCGTCGACCGTCGAGAGGATCACGCCGCCGTCCCCGCCGACGACGCCCCGGAAGCCGTCGCCGAACGACACCGCCCCCAGACTGGCCCGGGTCCCGCTCGACTGCGCCGACCACGCGGCCCCGCCGTCCGTCGTGTGGAGGATCGTGCCGTCATCGCCGACGATCCAGCCCTCCGCCGTCGTCACGAAGCAGAGCCCGCGGAGCGTCGCCGTCGTGCCGCTCGACTGCACGGCCCAATCGCTGCCGCCGCTCCGGGTGCGCAGGATCGTGCCGTTCCCCCCGACCGCCCATCCGACGCCGGAATTGAGGAACTGAACCCGCGTCAGCCGGGCCGTGGTCCCGCTCGGCTGGAGCGACCACGTGGCTCCCCCGTCCGAGGTATGGAGGATCGTCCCCCGGACCCCGACGACCCAGCCCTCGTTCGCGTTGGGGAAGGACACGCCGTTCAGGTCGTTCGAGGTTCCCGACGCTTGCCGCGTCCAGGCCTCCGGGGCCGTCTGCGCGGACGACAGCAGCGGCAGCAGCGCAAGGATGGCGAGGCCTTTGGAGAGGGACGTCATGCGTGCGACCTTCTACTGCCTTTGAGCCGGGAATCTGGCCGCCGAGATGCGTAATCCGCGACCGACCCGGACCGCGCCGCGGCCTCGTTCCCAGCCCAACCTTTCAGCGAGTAGAATAATTCAGCCGCCTGGCGCGGGAGGGACTATGGATGAGACCAACAACCTGGACGTGACCTTCGAGCACCTGGTCGGAGTCCAGGGTGGCGCGCTTCTCCGTTTATCCGGCAAAGGGGGCCATGCCGTCGTCCGAAAACTCCAGGACCTCATTCAACCGCTCCTGGCCAACGGGAAGAAGATCTTCCTCTTCGACTGCGCTGCCCTCGAGTTCTTCAATTCCCTCGCCTTCGGATACTTGACGAATCTCTCGGACACTCTTCGAGAGGCAGGAGGCATGGTTGCCCTCTGCCGAGTGCCCCTGAAGGTGCAGGTGGCCTTCGAGTACATGGGGCTTAAAGACTTCTTCGTGTTCTTCAAGGATGAGGCGGAGGCCGTGCGGGCCTTCCAGAAAAGGGCGGCGCCCCAGGACCCCGTCCTTCCGGAAGCCCGATCTCCCCGCGAGCGAGCCGTTCCTGCGAGAGACGCCGAATCCTCCCCTTCGTCCGTCAGCTTCGCGCTTCCGGCGTGGCTCGAGGACGTCGACAAGCCGGGTCCCCCTCCGCTCGATCATCTTCGCTGGAGCGCCCTTCTTCAGACGGTGCTGCGGAGACTGGGGCCGCAATCCCTGGCCGGGATCCGGAAGCGCGCCAACGTGCCTCCGGACAGTCCCCCAAGCCTGGTCGCCCGGGCCATCCTTCGCGGGCTCCGAAGCCCCGACGAGCTCCTGAGCCTGTTCGACGAGGAAACGCTGGGCAGGATCTGCCGGCTCTTCGGCCTCCCGGAGGGCGGTGATAAAGAAGAACGTTCCCAAGCGCTCATCGCGTTCGTCGACCGGACGAACACCGTTTCCCTGGCCCAGTTCATGGAGGAGAGTCCCCCGGAAGCGGCTTCCGCCCCGGCTCCTCCGGAGAAACCGCTGGAGATTTCCAACGACACTCTTCTCAAGGCGATCGAACGCTGTCCGTTCCCGAAACTCGTGAAGACGGAGCGCTCCGGGCGGGACCTTCTCTTCAAGCACCTGGCCAAGACCTTCGGACGGGCGGCGATCACCCCGAATCGAGCCCTGGGACGTCACCTCACGCTGAACGTCGATCTCGACGTCATGGAACGATTCGGAATCCTCGTCCGCCTCGGGAGATCCGTCCTTGGAAAGAAAGCGTCCGATGTGAAGAACGTGGAGACCCTGCTCGGGAAGGTGGTCCTCCTCGCCGGCATCTACGGACGGGGGAACCTCCTGGTCCTTCTTCTGGGCGAGATTCCGAAGAACCAGGACCCGGCCTTCGGCGAGTTGAGAGCGTGGATGGAAAGCGTCGGAGGAAGGATCCTCCAGCGTTAGGGACCCGGCGCAGCAGCGGCGAGGCGCTCAGTCTCTCGTCTTGATCGTGAACTTCAGATCGCCGCCGGAGGACGCGTCATAGCCGCCGCCCGGCTCGTAGACGTCGGCGCCGTTGGAGGTGACGACCTGCGTGCGCCCCCAGTTGTACGGGTCCCGGAGCACGAAGCAGAAGTCCGTGGCGGGGATCGCGACCGGGGCGAAGAACTTGTAGACATTCACGCCGTTCGCGAGCGGCGTCGTCGACGAAATGCCGTAGAGCGTCCCGGTCCCGTCGGGATTCGACCACAGCTCGACCCAGAGCTCGCTCGTCCGGTCGGTGAACTCGGTCGTCAGCTGAATCTCCGACACGTGTCGGAGCTGCGCGTTCTTGATCTTCTGCGAGATGTAGTTCGCCGCCCCGTCGAAGTACACCGCCCTCGACGAGCCGCCCTGCGGCTGGTCAATCCACACCGACTCCACCCCGCCCGGCGAATTGTTGACCGTCAGGGAAGAGGAGGGGGTGGGCGTCGAGTACTGCGAGCCCACGAACGACGACACCCGGTACTGGACCTGCGCCCCGTTCGTCACCGTCTTGTCGACGTAGATCCGCCCGCCGTCCTCCTGGTAGACCTCGGCGAGCGACGTCCAGGCGCCGCCGTTCTGCGAGCGCTCGATCTTGTAGCCCGACGCGCGCGTCGTCGGCCAGACGAGCCGCACCTGGTCCACCGCCACCTGCGTCGCGCTCACGTACGCCGGCGCCGGCAGCACGGGGATCCGGAAGGGCGGCCAGGCCGGGTTCGTGAAGCTGATCGCGATGTTGTCGAAGACGTTCCGGCCGCCGCCGAAGATCAGGTACGACTGGAAGGCGAGGCTGCTCACGTCGCCCCCTCCCGTCACCGAGGCCGTCTTCTTGCCCGAGGTCCCCACCAGCTCGCCCGTCTCCGGATCCACGAGCAGCAGCTCGGCCCGCCCGGCCGCGCGCGAATACCGCAGGGCGAAGTAGTACCACTTGCCGGCCTGTTTGCGCGGCATGGGCGTCGACTTGTACGTCACCCCGTTCGGCACCTGCGTCTCGATGTGCACCTCGCCGACCCCGACCTGCTGCACCAGGAACGTGCCGCTGTTGATCGCGACGATGTCCATCCCCAGGGATGGATGGGCCGCGGAGGTCTGCGCTCCGATGTACTCCATCCCCGAAATGATCACCTCGCCCGTGCCCACGGGCGGATAGCCCCAGAGGTGCTCGTAGAGGGGGCTCAGGTTCTTGGCGATCGCTTCGTCGAGGTCGAACTCCAGGCTCCGGGTGCCCTCGCCAGTGTAGGTAACGCCGCCCACCTTGACGGGATGCATCAGGGGGCGGTTCTCGGCCCGGACCTTGGTGTGGCTCAAGGCCCGTGACGTGCTCCAGCGCAGCGGCGCGCCCTTCTGCATGGGGCCCATCATGGCCGCCGTGTAGTAGTCGCCGGCGTTGCCGGTCTCGAAATCCAGGAAGACGTCCGCCTCGTAGGGCGCTTCCTCGCCGGCCCGCGGATCGTTGCCGCCGCCCGCTCCTCCCGTGCACGCCGGAAGGAGCATCGCCAGTATCAGCTTCAGGGTCGCCCGAATCAGGTTCATACCGCTACGTCACCGCTCCCTTTCCAATAGTGCGCCGATTTCATCGGGTTGCGGGATAGCATCCATTTTGGACGTTAGGTCGCCGGCCGGGGGAGTTCTTCTCTACGGGGACTGAACTGATGGGTGATGAAGCGACCCTGGTGACCAACGCGATCGCGGGCTCGGAGGAGGCCTTCCACCAGCTCGTCCGGCTCCACCAGGCCCACGTCCGCGCCTTCCTGGCCCGCTACGTGCGCGACACCCAGGTCGTCCTGGACCTGGCCCAGGAGACGTTCCTGCGCGCCTACCAGAACCTCGCCTCCTATCGGGGAGACGCCCCCCTCCGGAGCTGGCTCTTCGCCGTCGCCCGCCAGCGCGCGCTGACCTATCTCCGCGACGACGCCCGCCGCCGAACCCACGAAGGACGCTCCCTGGAGTCCGTCGAGGCCGAGTGGGCCGCCCGCTCCCTGGATACCGACGACGGCGGACTCGCCCGCCACGAGAAGGAGCTTCGCGCCCTCGAGGACTGCATCAAGAAACTCCCGCCGACGAGCGCCGGGATCCTGTCCGAGTACTACTTCAAAGGACGCAGCGCCCTGGACATCGCGCGGACGAGCGGGAAACGGGACACGGCCGTCTGGATGGCCCTCACCCGGATCCGCCAGGCCCTGCGGCGCTGCATCGACGAACGCCTCGTCTCTCTGGGGACCCCCTCATGAGCGACGATGAAGCCCTCCGCCTCCTCTGGTCCAAGTACCTGGCCGGGGAACCCCTCTCGGAAGGGGAGCGCCGGCACCTGCTGGAGGCGGGCGACGATCTCCGCCGCGCCCTGAACGACGAGGCCCAGATCGACGGCATGCTCCGGGGACTCGGAAGCCTCTCGGAAGACCCGGAGATCTTCGAGCGCAGCTTCCGCGAATTCCTCGCCGCCAAGAAGAGCGAAACCGACTTCATCAAGAAGCTGCAATTGAAACGACATACGCCCCCGCGATCGACCTGGCGGACGCCGGCCCTGATCGCCGCGGGACTCATGGTCGCCGCGCTGCTGGTCTACGCCCTCATCCCCTCGGTTCGTACGGAAGCGCCGAAAAGCCCGGTCGCGCTGCCGGAGCGCAAGCCGCGCGAGGCGACGACGCCGCCGCCGCGAGAGGAGCTCCCGAAGCCGACTCCTCCGGAGGTGGCGAAGGACCCGGCCCCCAAGCCGGACGACCTCCAGGCCGAAAAGGAGCGGATCGAGCAGGAGATGCGCGACGCCGTCGCCCGCGCGAAGGCGGCCGCGACCCCGCCCAAGGAGGAGAAGAAGCCCCAGGAACCCGAGCCGACCCCGCCGCGCCCCTCCGAGAGCAAGTCTCCTCCGCTCCTCGAGCCCGCGGCCTCGCAGGTGACGGGCCCGGCCGTCGCCAAAATCGAGGCGGTCGAGGGAGACGTGTTCATCGTCACCAAGGTCACCCGCGTCCCGGCGAAAGCCGGCTTGTCCCTCGCGGCGGGGCAGGGGCTCGAGACCGGAGCCGCGAACGCCCGCGCCGTGCTCGTCTTCCCGGACCACACGCGGGTGGAGTTCGGGCCGGACAGCGTGATCGCCGAGGTCAGAACGGCGGGCGGGAAGCAGATCAGCGTCACCAAAGGCACGGTCCTGGCGGAGGTCGCCAGGCAGCCCAAGGACCAGCCTCTGATCTTCACGACGCCCCACGGCGAAGCCAAAGTGGTGGGGACCACGCTGCGCCTGGTCGTGGACGTGGACCCGAAGAAGGGGACCCGCCTCGAGGTCGACGAAGGGAAGGTCGAGCTCAAGAACCTGGCGAAGAAGACGGTGATGGTCGAGAGCGACCACTACGCGGTCGCAGCCGCGGGCGTGACGCTGGTTGCGGCCTTCCGGGAGCTGAGCGGCTGGCTCCTCTACGTCAGAAACGACGCCGGCACCACCAAGTTCGGAGCGCCGGCGGAGCTCGTCGACGATCCCCTGGAGCCCGGCAACAAGTGCTTCCTGCTCAAGTACCCTTCCAACTATCAGGGACTCGTCCTCCCCTTGGCGGCAAAGATCCCGGTCGAGGAATTCGACGGGGTCTCGTTCGAGGCGTACGTGCCCGTCAACAGCCCCAAGGGCTGCCTGATCACGTCGGACGCGAGGGACTCCAGGAACCTGTTCGCCTCGGCCCGCCAGACCGCGAAGCGGGGATCGTGGCAGAAGGTTCAGTACAAGAAGGGCGACTACAAGATCGGCGATTCGCTGAGCGGCTTTGTCACCACGGTCTACGTCTGCGAGTTCCTCCCTGATCTCCCCGCGAACGCGACTCCGGAGCACGAGTTCTATCTGCGCCACATCCAGGTTCGACGGTCCAAGTAGGGCGAGCTGATCGACGGGCTTTCTACTGAGGAGATACTCTATGCGGAGATCGAGCGACGTCCTCAAGATCCTGGTCCTGGCCGCTTCCATGGGCTCCCTGCGGAGCGAGGCCGCGCCCGCGACGCTCGCGACGGACTTCTATGTCTCTCCGGACGGCAAGGACACCTGGCCCGGCACGTCGGCGCAGCCCTTCGCCACGATCGCCAGAGCCTCCCAGGCCGTCGCGGCCGGCGGGACGGTCCACGTCGCGCCGGGAACCTACACCTCCGGCCCGTTCACGACGAACGCGAGCGGCTCGTCCGGCGCGCGGGTTCGCTACGTGTCGGACGAGCGCTGGAAGGCGCTCATCCGGACGACCGGCACCAATATGCACATCGCCTGGACCAACAACGGGTCCTACGTGGACTTCGAGGGCTTCGACATCTCGTGCACGGGCCGGATCGGCATCCTGAACAACGGCTCCTACTGCCGCTTCATCGGCAATCACGTCCATCACATCCCGGCGACGGACGTCGCCGGGAGCGGCGGCGCGGGCCTCAACCACGGGAACTACTCCGCGCACGACAACGAGACCATCGGCAACGTGGTGCATCACATCGGCCCGAACAGCGCCATGAACACCGTGCAGGGCATCTACCACTCGAACCTCCGCGGCCGCATCGTCAACAACATCAGCTACAAGGTCTCGGGATACGGCATCCACCTGTGGCACGCGGCGAATCAGGTGACGATCTCCAACAATCTGTCGTTCGAGAACTGGAGGGGAGGCATCGTCGTCGGCGCGGGCGACGCGCCCGGCGGCGTGACCGCCGACAACGTCCTGGTCTCGAACAACATCTGCATCAACAACAAGGTGTACGGCATCGTCGAGTCCGGCGCGACCGGCGCCAACAACAAGTACCTCAACAACCTCATCTGGGGGAATGACACGAACCTGCTCCTGAAGGTAACCGCGGTCCACACGATCTCGGCCGACCCCAAGTTCGTCCATTACCTGGCCGACGGCGGCGGCGATTATCACCTGGCGGCCGGCAGCCCCTGCATCGACGCGGGGACGACGCAGGGAGCGCCCTCAACGGATTATGACGGCGTGTCCCGTCCCAAGGGAGCGGGGATCGATATCGGACCCTACGAGTACTCGGCGTCCACGACTCCACCGCCCCCGCCGCCTCCTCCGCCGCCCGGCAACGCGACCTCGATCTGGAGTCCGTCGGCGACCCCGGCCGGTTCTCCGGCCACGGACACGCAGCCCGTCGAGCTGGGCGTCAAGTTCCGTTCGGACGTGAGCGGCTACATTACGGGAATCCGCTTCTACAAGGCCGGCAGCGCGAACGCGGGCCCGCACGTCGGCAACCTGTGGAGCCGCACGGGCACCCTGCTGGGGTCGGCCCACTTCAGCGGCGAAACGGCCTCCGGGTGGCAGCACGTTGATTTCGCGGGGGCCGTGGCGATTGCGGCGAACACCACCTACGTGGCGTCCTACTTCGCCCCCGTGGGCGGCTGGTCCTACGACCTCGATGCGTTCGCCACGTCGGGCGAGGACAACTCTCCGCTGCACGCCCTCGCCGAGGGGGTCGACGGGCCCAACGGGGTCTACGTCTACTCCTCCGTCAGCGCCTTCCCGACCCAGAGCTTCCGGTCGAGCAACTACTGGGTCGACGTGGTGTTCAGCAAGACGGCGCCCGTGACCCCGCCGCCGGCGCCGCGGCCGCCCGCGTCAGAGTCCGGCTCCGGCGGCAGCAACCACTGCGGCTCGGTGGGCCTTGACCTCCTGGCTCCGCTGGGACTCCTCTGGGTCGTGATCCGGAGGATCCGTTGCGCCGCAGCTCAGCGCGCGTAGAGATCGCGGATCGCCTCGGGGCCCAGCGGCGTCTGGGATCAGGACGGACGGGCCGTCCGAATCTTCCAGTTGCCGCAGAGGGTGGCCACGATTTCGAGGAGGCCCTGGTAGGACACCGGCTTGACGATGTACTCCTCGATGCCCAGCTCGCGGATCCGCGCCAGGTCGGAGGGCTCGCCGGAGGACGTCAGGATCGTCACCGACAGATCCTTCAGCGACGGCGACGAGCGGATCCAGGCGAGCACTTCCAGGCCGCTCCGGCGCGGCAGCTTGAGGTCCAGGATCACCCGGTCGGGCCGCGGTCCCCCGCCCGATAGCCGCTCGATCGCGCTCTGGCCGTCGCCCGCGACCTCCAGGTCCAGCTCGGCGCCGCAGGCGCGCAGCGCCCGGGTGAAGAAGAGGACATCGTTGTCGTCGTCTTCGACGAGGAGCACTCTCGGACGCGGCCGCTCGGTCACGTCTATCCCGTCGACGGCAGCTCGATCCAGAAGCGGCTGCCCCGCTCCCGGCTTGGCTCGAAGCCGACGCGGCCTCCCATGCGCTCCAAGGCCCGCTTCACGATCGCCAACCCGATCCCGGTCCCCGGGTAATCCGAGTCGAGCCGCTCGAAGAGTCGGAACAGGCGCTCCCGGTAGCGGGTGTCGATCCCGATCCCGTTGTCCTCGATCCAGATCCGCTCCGCTCCGTTGAGCCGCTCGCCGTGGATCCGGATCTGCGGGTCCGCCCCGGGAGGAACGAACTTGAGCGCGTTCGACAGAAGGTTGGTGAAGACCTGGAGCAGCAGGATGGGATCCGCCAGCACTTTCGAGAGATCATTCTCGATCCGCACCTCCGCCTTCCGCTCCCGGATGTCGGGCCCCAACTGCACCAGGAGGTCCGCCAGCAGCAGGCGCGGCTCCACCGGCACCGTCTTGATCTCCGAGCGGGTGACCCGGCTGTAGGCGAGCAGGTCCTGGATCAGGCGGTCCATCCGCTCGGCGTTCGTGCAGATCCGCCGCAGAAAGCAACCGCTTTCGCTGGGGAGCCGCGAGGCCTGGTCCTCGAGGAGGACCTCGGCCGAGCGGTGCATCGCCCGCAGCGGCGCCCGAAGGTCGTGCGCGACCGTATAGCTGAACGTCTCGAGCTCCTGCACCGTGTTCCGGAGCTCCCGGGTTCGCTCGTCCACCCGCCGCTCCAGCTCGTGGTTGAGCCGCAGGACCTCCTTCTGTGCCTTCTTCTGTTCCGTGAAGTCCCGGAAGACCAGCACCACGCCGCGGACCGGGTCGCCGTCGCGTTCGCGGATCGGGGCGGCGCTGTCGTCGATCGGCGTCTCGCCCCCGTCCCGCGCGACCAGGACCGTGTGGTTGGCGAGTCCGACGACGGACCCGAGGCGCAGGACTTTGTCGACGGGGTTCTCCGCGGGCTGCCGCGTCTCCTCGTTCAGGATCCGGAAGACCGCCTGCAGCGGCCGACCCGCCGCCTCGGGATTCGTCCACCCGGTAAGCCGCTCGGCCTCGGCGTTCAGGAGCGAGACCTTGCCCGCCGCGTCGGTGACGATGACGCCGTCGCCGATGCTGACGAGCGTCGTGGCCAGGAGCTGCTTCTCGCTCGCGAGCTGCTCCCGCGCCGCCAGGATGTCGCTGATGTCGTGGAGGATCGTGGAGGCGCCGCGGACGTTCCCCTCGTGGTCGTGCAGCGGGGACACGCTCACGGAAACCGGGATGCGCCGCCCGTCCTTCGCGAGGCGGACCGTTTCCAGCCTCTGCGACGACTGGCCGCGACTCAGATGGTCGAGGATCTCGGTCTCCTGGTGCCGGAGCTCCGGGGGGATCAGGGTCGTGGCGGGCTGTCCGATCATCTCGGCGGCCGTATATCCGAAGATGCGTTCCGCGCCCGCATTCCAGGTGCGGATCGTCCCGTCGAGGTTCTTGGACAGGATGGCGTCGCCGGAGGACTCGACGATGGAGGCGAGGCGCGCGGTGGCCTCGTAGTCCTTGCGCTGCTGGGTGGCGTCGCGGAACACCAGGACCACGCCGAAGGGCGGCTCTCCGGGCCGCTGGATGGGGGCGCCGCTGTCCTCGACGGCGAGCTCCGATCCGTCCTTGGCGATCAGGATGCTGTGGTTCGCGAGGGCGACCGTGGCGCCGCGGCGGAGGACGAGCTCGACGGGATTTTCGACGGGGCGGCGGCTGTCTTCGTTGACGACGCGGAAGACGTCGGCGATGGGGCGGCCGGCGGCGTCGGTCCGGGTCCATCGGGTCAGGCGCTCGGCGACGGGGTTGAGGAAGGTCACGCGGCCCTGGGCGTCGCTGAGGATGACGCCGTCGCCGATGGAGGCGAGGGTGGTGGCGAGCAGGTCGTGCGACTCGATCAGCCGGGCGCGGGCGCGATGCATGATCTGGATGGCGCTGATGATGACGGACGAGGCCATGAGGAAGGCCGCGATCGACCAGAGTTCCGCCGGCTGCAGCCCGAAGCCGAAGATCGGTTCAAAGAAGAAGTACGAGGAGGCGACGCCCGCCAGGAGCGTGCTCAGAATGCCCGCTCCGAAGCCTCCGTACCAGGCGGCGACCGCGACGAGGGGGAAGAAGAAAATGAATGGAAGCGCGGTGGGGCCGATGGTGGGGGTCAGGGCGGCGCGCCCCAGGGTTCCGAGGGCGACGCAGAGGAGGGCGACGGCATAACGGCGCCACGCCGGACGCGCCTGGGGGGTGACGTAGGAGGGCGAGAGCGTTATCCCCGGCACCGGTAGTCTCCTGCTTTCGTGGTGATGCGCCAGGAGTTAAATTGTTACGGTACTCCTGCCCCGGTGGCGCTGCGCCCTGTCGGGGAAGTGCTATATAGTAGGGTCAACCCCACCGGAGGAATGAATGGCTCTCGTGTCGACGCTCTGTACCGTGCTGCTGCTCCTGGCCCAGCCCGACCCCCAGAAGACCCGGGTCTACAAGCAGGCGGCCGAGATGGACTACGGGCCCTGCATCGCCGCGACGGTCGGGGTCGCGAAGGACAACGTCACGCCGAAGGGGCTCGTGATCCGCGTCGACCGCGAGAAGCAGGCCTACGTCCTCTTCGACACGGAGCTCCTGCGCGTGTCGGCTGCGTGGACCGGCGGCTGGCTTCAGCTCGCCGGCCGCGCCTATGCCGACGACTCCAATGACTACCCGTGGATGAAGGGCGATCTTGCCTTCAGCAGTCCCGTGGGACCCGGCTGGGCCCGTGAGGGCAATCTCGAGGACCCACGACCCGGACCGCCTCGCGACGGCCCGCTGCCCCGCGACTGGGCGAAGTTCCGCGGCCACTACGTGAACGGGGAGAAGGTGGTCGTGTCGTACAGCGTCGGCACGGTCGCGGTTCTGGAAACCTTCGGTTATGAAAACGGGTTCCGACGCACCCTCGAACTGGGCCCCAGCGAGAAGCCCCTGACCTTCGTGCTGGGCACGGAGGCCCTTGGAGATCCCGCGATCTTCGGCGCGCCTCCCGGTCAGCGCCTCGAGCGCCTGGGCGGGCGCCTGCTCTGCCATCTGCCGCCCTTGAAGGAGCGGACGATCCTCAGCGTCGTGCTCCCCGCGGGGGCGCAGCCCAACGTCGACGCGCCCAGCAGCCTCACCCGTGGCGGCGCCGCGCGCTGGACGGAGCCCGTCGTCACCACCGGGACCCTCGGGAAGGACGCGGGCCCGTACGTCGTCGACACCCTCACGGCGCCGGAGCAGAACCCCTGGAAGTCCTGGCTCCGCTTCACGGGCGTCGACTTCTTCCCGGACGGCCGCGCGGCCCTCTGCACCTGGAGCGGCGACGTCTGGGTCGTGTCGGGCATCGACTCCACGCTCGGCAAGCTTGGCTGGAAGCGCTTCGCCGTGGGCATCGGCCAGCCCATGGGCCTCAAGATCGTCGACGGCAAGATCCACACCGTCGCGCGCGACCAGATCACGCGCCTGCACGACCTCAACGGCGACGGCGAAGCCGACTTCTACGAGTGCGTCAACAACGACATCAAGCTGACCACGAACTTCCACGAGTTCTGCTTCGACCTGCAGACCGACCGCGACGGGAACTTCTACTGCACCAAGGGGTCCGCCATCTGGGCCGGATCGCAGCGGATGACCGACCACCACGGCACGGTATGCAAGATCTCCAAGGACGGCACGACGCTCGAGATCCTCGCCAGCGGTCTCCGCGCCCCGAACGGGCTCGGCGTCAGCCCGGCCGGCGAGATCCTCTGCACCGACAACCAGGGCAACTGGGTGCCCGAGTGCCCGATCAACCTCATCAAGCCGGGTGGCTACTACGGCTTTGCGGGGCAGGGGCAGCAGGCCCGGGAGCGGGAGAAGCCGATCGTCTGGATCCCGATGACGGTCGACAAATCGTCCGGGGGATTGGTCTGGGTGCCCGACGACCGCTGGGGTCCGCTCAAGGACCACCTGATCCTCAACTCCTACGACTGCTCCATGTCCCTCGTCCTCATCGAACGGCTGGAGGGAGGAGTGCAGGGCGGCGTCGTCCGCTTCCCGATGAAGTTCCCGAGCGGCGTGATGCGCGGCCGCTTCAATCCAGCGGACGGCCAGCTCTATGTGGCGGGTCTGCGCGGCTGGTCCAGCCTCGCCGCGAAGGACTGCGCGTTCCAGCGGGTGCGCTACGCGGGGACGCCGGTGAATCTGCCCGTCAAGGTCGCGACCCGCAAGGGCGGCATGGACGTGACCTTCACAAGCCCCCTCGACGCCGCGTCGGTTGCCGACCCCGAGAATATCGGGGCCGTCGCCTTCAACGTGGTCCGCACGGCCGGCTACGGCTCGCCGGAGTTCTCGATCGAGGACCCGAAGCGGCAGCGTCGCGATCCCGTCGAGATCAAGTCGTCGGTCCTGAAGGAGGACGGCAGGACGGTCGCGCTGGAGATCCCGGGCCTGAAGCCGGTGACGAACCTCGTGATCAAGTTCCGCCTCAAGGCCGCCGACGGCTCACCGGTGGCGCTGGAGCTCGACTACACGCTGCACATCGTCCCCTGACGGCTTCCGAATTGGATGGACACCGAGGCCTCGGCAAGCGTCCCATGGACCACATGAACCGAAGATGGAAGGTGGCCCTGGTCCTGGCCGGCTTCGGGATGATCCTCGTCCCGACGTTCTGGATTGTCCTTCGAAGCGCCGATCCCTGGGACGAGGGAAGGGCCCCGACGGCGGAGTCTTCAGTTCCCGATCCCGTCGAAACCACTCCGGCGGATTCCTCGCGGACACGGCGCCGTCCCGATCCTCTCCAGACCCTTCGCCGCGAGCCGTTGACCGAAGCGACTCGAGCTGAGGGGGAGATGGTCCTGCGTCGCTTCCGGGCGAAATGGCTTCGGGACTTCGAGGCCCAGCAGCGCGCCGTCGCCGAGGGCCGGCTCAACTGCGGCAATCGCCCTCCCGGGCGCTTCGTCAATGACTGGATCGACGATCGGACCGAGCTGCGCCTCTTCTGCCTGGGGTATCCGGAGCTTGCCAAGGCCTGGGCCGAGCCGGCGGCGCTGACTCCCTCGACTCCTTCCTGGGAGCTTCGGCGCGCCGTCTTCGCCCTGGGGTATCTGGCCGAGGCGCGCTTCGGCGACTCCGAAAACGCCCTGATGAAGCTGTGCCGCCACCCCGACGAGTACATCAAGGAGGTTGCGGTCTGGCGTTTGTCGGTGCTGGATAGCTCGGGTCGCCATTTGAAGTTGTTCCAGGAGCTCGCGCGCGAAGGGGTCCAAGCCGCCATGGAGGCGCTGTCCTTCACGGATGATCCCGAGACGAGGGCGATCTTGAAGGAGGCCGGTACCCGCTGGCGGAACCTTTCTTATCCCAAGGGGACGTTCTATCTGCTCGTCCAGGAAGTCCAACCGCGCCTGGATTCCTTTGTCGCCGGCCAATGGGAAGCGCGCGCGAAGAAGGCGGTCCTCGAGGAGCCGGGTCCTCGGATGCGCGGCGATATCGCCTGGGCCCTCCAGCTTGGGAGGGATCGCCGGCCTGCCTGGTTCGAAGCGACGCTCCGGAAGCGCCTCCGCGCGACTACCGAGGCGGGCGGGGCGACGCTCTATCCCCCGCGCTTCGAAGTTCAGGACGATGCCTTCGATGACGTTCTTCTCGCCCTGGCCCGGATCGGCGGCGAGCTGAGTTCGGAAGAGTCGGCGTATCTGAAGCGCTTCGGCTACGCGTGCGAGCCCCGGGCCCGGCTGGGAGAAATCCTGGAAGAGAAGCGATACCCGCCTTTTTGAAGCGCGCCGGCCTAATCCCTCTTCGAGAGCTGCAGCCAATACGCTTCGATGTTGCGGACGATCGCGCAAAGCTCCCCCATCGAGGTCGGCTTGACGAGATAGTCGTGGGCGCCGAGGGCATAGGCCCGCTGGACGTCCTGCGGCTGGCGCGAGGACGTCAGGACCACCGACGGGAGGCCCGCCAGGTCCGGAGAGGATTGGATCCACTCCAGGACCTCGAAGCCCGAGCCCTGGTCGAGGTTGAGGTCGACCACGAGCAGCCCGGGGGTGGGGAAGAGGGCGTGATCGGTGTATCCGCCGCTCCCTTCGAGCTGGGCGACGGCATCCCGATAATTCCCGCTGCTTTCAATCGGGGCGTGGTGGCCGGCACGGGCGAAGGCGTAGATGAGCCGAAGGACGTCTCGGGAATCGCTCTCGACCAGCAGAATGCTGGAACTGGTGGGGCGCACGGGAACCTCTTTCGCGAGCAGTCCTGTTTCGGATGTGACCTTCGGCGCTGGGCCGCCCGTGCGGCGCCCGGGCCCGCTGGAGGAGGCGCTTTGCGTCGAGGTCCCCCCAACGAGGGAAGGCGCAGGGGTCACGCGCCCGCGGTCCCGAGATCCTTATAACGCGCGACGCCTCGCTCCCATGCCGTCAATCACGGCGCGCCCGCTTCCAGGCGGCCCGGAACGACGGTGCGTCGGTGACGACCGAGCCAGTGCGCCAGGATTCCCTCGAGCACGACTTCCAGGTCCGGGACGTCCATGGGCTTGATGAAATACGTGGATCATGACGCGGTCCCGGAGGTGGTAGCGGACGCCGCGCGGCGGCCCAGCGCTCGGTACGCCAGCGCCAATCCGAAGACCAGGACGATCAATACCACGGCGAGCCCGAACAGGATATAGGCCAGACGTCGGAGTTCATCGCCCGCGCCGCTCACGCGGGATTTCGCCGTCTGGTTGATTTCCGACAAGCGGCGGGTCCAGGCGGGAGACTCCAGGAGCTCCCGAAGCTCCCGGACCGTCGTCGTGTACTCCCGGATGTCGAAGGGATGGGCATCCACCGCCGGCTCCTTCGCCCCATCCGCGGGAAACAGTTTCCCCGCGAGGCTGTCGGCGGCCTTCAGAACTCCTTCCGATTCCCCCAGCAGGGAGCGGATCTCCTTCACGGTCTCCTTGATCTCGGTGGAGGTGGCGCGGACGTCCTGGGCGATGGCGCCGATCGCCTTCTCCCGGTCCTCCATCCTCTTCATGAGGGCCGCCCGCTCCTCGGCGATCCGGCCGGGCAGGGTCTCCATCGTGGCCGCCATGCGGGCCGCCGTCTCGTTGAGCCTCCGGATCTCCGGATGGAGCAGCACCGTATTGAGGAAGGCTTCCGCCTGCCAGCGGACCAGCTGCGGCATCCGCTTCGTGATGAAGAAGCCGCGCTCGGCCAGCATCCGGGTCTCCTGGATCTGCCGCGTGGCCTCCGACACGGGCGCCAGCAGGCCCGATCCGAGCGGCACCCCGTCCAGGATCGATTTGCCCCGGTACTCGGAGAACTCGCTGAACCGGACGTTCGCGACCGCCTCGACGTCCGGATTCCTCTCCCGCCAGGCGTCGATCATCTCCTCCATGACCCTCTTCTGGTCCGGCTTCAGCACCTGGCCCGCGACGCGCCAGACGTCGGCCTGAGCCTCGGTCAGCATCGCGACGAGCGGTCGGGCCGGCTCCGTTCCGTAAACCTTGGCGGCGACCTTGTCGGTGACCCAGACCCGGTATTGCAGCTCCACGAGCAGGACCAGATCCATGAGCTTGGAGAAGGGGCTGGGGCCGCTCAGGGTGTCGTACACCGAGGTGGCCGTTCGGAGCTTGTGGAGGTGGGCGCGGGCCCGGACCTCCAGATCCGTCGACTTCTGCTCGATCTGGTCGGTGGCGTTCCGGAAGGCGTTGACGTAGCGCTCTCCGAACGCCAGGCACTGCTGGTCGAGGACCTCGAGCGTCATCCGGGTGTCCTCGCGGAGGCCGGCTCCGGCCGCGACCGGGGCCTCGGCCGGTGTGCTGCTGCTCCCCAGCGAGCAGCCCGCCAGGGCAACGCCCAGGAGCGCCACGACGCCGACGGACAGGCAGCGCATCGAGGAGGTCTCCTCTTACCCGAAAGTATTGGCGACAAACCGGTTGAAATGCGACAGGCCAACGTCGCTCCATAGTCTCGATCCCGGAGACCGAGGGACATGACGACTCTCTCCGACCGCGGGCTGGATAATGCGGCTTGCCCGGAGTACAAATCAGGGGAACCGCGGGTCGTGTCCCGTGGGAGTTTGGCTGGAGCGCACCGGGGAACCATGGGAAGGCCGATCGTCTACTGCGGACTTTGCGGGAAAAGCCTCAAAGAGGACGACTTCTCCAAGGGCCGCGCCCACGTCGTCGACAACGCCTCCTACTGCGTGACCTGCCGCATCGTGCCCGAGCCGCTTCAGGCCCCGCCCCGGCCCGCGCCGCTGCCGACGTCGACGCCCAAGCCGATGCCGCCCCCCAAGCCCCTGCCGACCTCGACGCCCCGGCAGCACTCGGCGGCCCCGCCGCCTCCTCCCGCGTCGTCGTCCTCAACGGTCGTCGGCGTCTGTGTGGCGATCGCCCTGGCGATCGTGGCGCTGGCCGTGCTGCTGCTGAACTCCGGGAGCCCGCCTGCGCCACCCCCGGCGCCGACGCCTCCTCCTCCGCTGCCGCGCCGCGTTCCGGAGGCGCCGTCCGTCCCGGACGAGGCGGCCCGGTCGGCCATCCAGACCCTCGAAGCCTTCGCGTCCGGCTCCGCCGACCCCGACGCGGTCCTGGAGCGCTGCCAGGCGGCGCGGTCGACCCTGCGGGGCACGCCCTACCAGTCCCGCCTGGAGGCCGTCGAAGCCCGGGCCCTGGAAGCGCGCGCCGCCCGCGACCGGGACCGGCAGATCAGCGCGCTGGTCGACAGCGTCCGGAGGACGCGGGCGCTCGATCCGCAGTTCGCTCGCCGTCAGGAGATCGTGACGATGCTGCAGGGCGCGCTTCCCACGGCCGGGGCGCGGCGGGCGGAGCTCGAGAAGCTGCTCGCGGAGTATCAGGCTGCCGCCGACGCCTTCGCGGCGAAGCCGCCCGACCCTCCGCCTCCGAAGCTCCTCTTCTCCGAGAATTTCAACAAGGGGCGCGGGAGCTTCGTCGGCGGCGAGGTCGTTCCCGGCGGCGTCGACGGGACGACGGCGATGGCCGTCCCCCACAAGAGCACGCAGCTCGGCATCGCGCTGCCGGACGTCGCGGAGCCGACGTGGATGCTCCGGGTCAAGATGAAGCCGCTCGTGCCCATGAAGGCCGTCGAGATCGTCATCTGGTCCAACCGGTCCCGCGCCAACTTCCGCTACCACGTTCGCGGCCTGAAGGCGAACGAATGGAATCTCCTCGAGGTGAAGGCGTCGCAGCTGAACCAGAAGTGGGAGGGCGGGGGCAAGACGTTCGAGGGGGAGACCGTCAACGACCTGAGGTTCTACTTCGACGATGCGGCTCCGGACGGGAGCCTGCTGATCGACGACGTGGAGATCTTGCAGTAATCCGGGGTGTCCGCGCTCTAGCTGAAGACCACGGTCTTGTTGCCGTGGATCATGACGCGGTCCTGGAGGTGGTAGCGGACGCCGCGCGCGAGCACCATCTTCTCGACGTCGCGGCCCAGGCGCATCATCTCGGCCACCGTGTCGCCGTGGTCGACCCGCATCACGTCCTGGTCGATGATCGGGCCCGCGTCCAGCTCCGCCGTCACATAGTGGCAGGTCGCCCCGATCAGCTTCACGCCGCGCTCGAAGGCCGCGTGATAGGGACGCGCGCCCGAGAACGACGGCAGGAAGCTGTGATGGATGTTGATGATCCGGCCCGCGTAGTCGCGCGTCAGCCACTCGGGCAGCACCTGCATGTAGCGCGCCAGCACCACGCAGTCCGCCCGCGCCTCCCCGATCAGCGCCGCCAGGCGACGGAACGCCGGCTCCCGGTTCTCCTCCGGCACCGGAACGTGGTGGAACGGGATCCCGTGGAACTCGACGAAGCTCCGCAAGTCGTCGTGGTTCGAGATCACGCAAGGGATCTCGACCTCCATCTCCCGGTTGCGCCAGCGATGCAGCAGGTCTGAGAGGCAATGGTCCTGCTTGCTCACCAGGAGCACCACCCGCTTCGGGACCGACGTGTCGCTGAGGCGCCAGGTCATCTGGAACGAGCGCGCCAGCGGCTCGAAGCGCTCCCGGAAGCCGTCCGCCCCGAAGGGGAGCGAGCTCGCCAGGATCTGGTCGCGCATGAAGAACTGGGCGGACTCCACGTCCGAGTGGTGGCTTGACTCGAGGATCCAGCCAACGTGCGAGGCCACGAACTGGCTCACCGCCGCCACGATCCCGACCCGGTCGGGACACTGCAGGCTCAGGACGTAGGAGTGCCGGGCGTCCCTGTTCATCGCCACTGTGATACCTCAGGCGGGCTCAAAGCGCTCCGGAAAAATCAGGGGAGCCGGCGGAAGGTCGCGATCACTTGAGCGTAGACGGGCAGGTGCGCGTCCCAGCCCTTGGCGTCGCAGACCAGCGAGACGAAATGCGTCTGATCGGGAGCCGCCACCATCGTCTCCTCGGAGCGCAGCTGGAACTCCGTTACGTCGGCGCCGTTCGGAGAGCGCGATTGGTAATTGGTCGCGTAGCGCTGGCGGACCGCCTTGCGGCCGTCCACGTCGACGAGGTCGCGCCGCTCGAATTGGCAGCCGCTGAAGCCGGGGGTCGCGGCGATCTTGCGGTCGAGCATGTCGATCGACTTCCGGAGCTCCTCGTCGCCGACCTGGGGCAGGCCCACCGGGTTGTGCGCCACGCCGATCACCGGCAGGAGCCGCTCGGACGCGTCGAGCTTGATGAACACGGCCGCGGTGTAGGTCCGGCCGGACGCGGGGCTGAGGAGCGCGATGCGGGTGGTATCGAGCAGACGGTCCCCGTATTGCTTGACGACCTCCTTCGCGTAGTCGCTCGCCGGGACGACGGCCTGCCAGCCCTGCGGGCGCGAGAAGGAGAAGTGGAACTGCGGGTTGCGGTAGGTGCCGTCGTCTTTCGGCCCGCATCCCAGCAGGAACACGAGGCCCGCCGCCCATCTCATGCGGGGAGTATACTCCATGCCGCTCGGGCTATAATACCGCCGAGGGTCTCCATGAGGCGTGCGGGCATCCTGCTGCTCCTCCTGATCGGCTCGGAAGCGAACCCGCAATCCGCTCCCCCACAGACCGTCGACAAGGACGTCCGACCCCTCCTCGCCAAGTACTGCGTCTCCTGCCACGGCGCCGAGAAGCCCAAGGCCGAGCTCAATCTCGACGCCCTCCGCGACGACCTCAAAGGCCGTCGCCTGTGGAAGAAAGTGTTCGACGCCCTCCACGCCGACGAGATGCCCCCCAAGGACAAGCCCCAGCCCACGGCCGCCGAACGCGACCGCCTCACGGACTGGATCGACGGCCTGCTCGCCCGACCCCTTGCCAGCGGCAAGCGAGACCCCGGGCCCGCCGTGATCCGGCGCCTCAACCGCATCGAGTACAACAATACCTGCTTCGACCTCTTCCGCCTCAACCGACCCCCGCGCGTGCCTTTCGACCCCGGCAAAGGCACGATGCCGGACTCTTTCATCTACCGCCACGGGGACTATGCCCCGAGGATCCTGGTCGATCTCCCCGCGGACGAGATCGCGATCGGCGAGTCCCTCTCGATTCCGCCGTTCCTCCTGGAGCGCTACCTCCGCGCCGCCCAGGACGTCACGGCCCGCTGCACGAAAGAAATCAGCGGGATGTGGCAGAAGGCCAGAGGAGACAGCGACCGCGACAAGGCCCGCTCGCTCCTGAGCAGCTTCGCGAGCCGCGCCTTCCGCCGACCCGCGAGCGCCGCCGAGCTCGACCGTCTCGTCGCGCTCTTTGACCTCGCGATCAAAGCCGGCGACCCCGCCGAAAGTGCCGTCAAGGTCGCCGTCCAGGCGGTCCTCGTCTCCCCGGACTTCCTCTTCAAAGTCGAGAAGGACGACCCGGGCGACGACCCCCGCGGGATCCGGCCGCTCCGCGACCACGAGCTGGCGACCCGCCTCAGCTACTTCCTCTGGAGCTCCATGCCCGACGACCGGCTCTCCCAGCTCGCCGCGCAGGGAAAGCTTCAGGACCCCGCCGTCCTCGAGGCCGAAGCGCGCCGCCTGCTCCGCACGTCGAAGGCGAGCGAGCTCGCCGACGGCTTCGGTCTGCAGTGGCTCCAGATCGACGGTGTCGTGGGCCACATGCCCAACCCCGCGCTCTTTCCGGCCTTCTACGAGGGCGACGCCGCCAAGGCCATGCTCGTCGAGGCCGTGCTCCTCTTCGAGACCATCTTGGCCGAGGACCGCAGCGTCCTCGACTTCATCGACGCGGACTTCATGTGGCTCAACCCGCAGATCTCGAAGGTCTACGGCATCGCCCCCCAGAAGGGGAAGGGGACCAAGGGCGACTGGCAGCGCGTGGCGCTCCCGGACAAGCGCCGCGGCGGCGTCCTCACGCTCGCCGCGGTCCTGACGGTCACGTCCAACGGCAGCCGCACGAGCCCGGTGCGGCGAGGGAAGTGGCTGCTCGAGACGATCCTGGGCGCGCCTCCGCCGCCGCCGCTGCCGGACGCCGGCACGCTCGCGGACGAGCCGACGACCGCCGACGGCCTTTCACCGAGAAAGAAGCTCGACGCCCACCGCGCGAACCCGCGCTGCGCCTCCTGCCACCGCCGGATCGACCCGCTGGGCTTCGCACTCGAGAACTTCAATGCGATCGGGCAGTGGCGGGACAAGGACGGCGCCGCGGCGGTCGACGCGGCCGGGACGCTGCCCGACGGGACGGTCGTCGACGGCCCCGCCGAGCTCAAGAAGCTGATCCTCACGCGCTATAAGAGCGTCTTCGTCCGCTGCCTCTCGGAGCACCTCCTGACCTACGCGCTGGGGCGGAAGCTGGATTACATGGACGCCCCCGCGATCCACGAGATCGTCAAGGCGGTCGAGAAGGACGACTTCAAGTTCTCTCGGCTCGTCGTCGAGATCGTGAAGAGCTACCCGTTCTGCCATCGCCGGAATCGGGAGGTGAAGGATGAGTAGGAAGATCTCCCGCCGGGCGCTGCTCCGCGGCGCCGGGGCGGCGATCGGGCTCCCGTTCCTGGAGGCGATGGGGCCGCCCGCGGCGAAGCCCCCGGTCCGGCTGATGTTCGTCTACACCCCGGGCGGCGTCATCATGGACTCCTGGACGCCGCAGGGGGAAGGCGCCGCCTACACCCTCTCGCCGACGCTCGGCGTTCTCGAGCGCTTCAAGCAGGAGCTCCTGGTCCTGAGCGGCCTCGACAATCGCCTGCCGGAGACCGGCGGCAACGGACATCCGATCGCGTCGTCCACGTGGCTTTCGAGCGCGCCCCTCCACCAGCGCGACGGCCACGGCTACTCGACGGACCTTACGGTCGACCAGATCGCCGCCCGAAAGATCGGGGAGAACACCCGCCTGGCGTCGCTGGAACTGGGCGTGAGCCACAACCCCAACGCCATTCACAGCGGGAACATCTCCTGGCGGGCCCCCGGGTCGCCCATGGGCAAGGACGTGAACCCGCGGGCCGTCTTTGCGCGGCTCTTCGGCGACCCCAAGGGGGACCGCTATCGTGCCAGCGTTCTCGACCTCGTCCGCGACGGCGCGCAATCGCTGCGTCGCGACGTCGGGACGGCGGACCGGAACAAGATGGACGAATACCTCGAGGCGGTCCGCTCGATCGAGAAGCGCATCCAGTTCGTCGAGAAGAATCCGCCGCCGCCTCCTCCCAAGGTCGAGTGGCTGGACAAGGTCCCCGAGAACGCGGGGGCCGCGCCGGATCCGAAGGCCAAAGGTGCCAAGCAGGGGCCCGGCCTCCCGCTGGGCGAGCATCTCGGCATGCTGCAAGAGCTTGCGGCGCTGGGCTTCCAGTCGGACGGCACGCGCGTCGTGACCCTGATGTACGAGGCCGAGGACAATCTTCCTCCGATCGCCGAGGTCGGCGACACGCTCGGTCATCACGGGCTGGCCCACTGGGGCTTCGGGCGCGGCCCAAGCGAGGTGGCCAAGGCGATCGAGGTCCATCAGAAGGTGGACCGCTGGGTCGTCGAGCGCTTTGCGCAGCTCCTGGAGAAGCTCCAGGGGATTCGGGAAGGGGAGGGGACGCTGCTGGACAACTGTCTCATCCTCTTCGGAAGCGGCTTGAGCTCGGGCGGCCAGCACTCGCGGGCGAACCTCCCGCTCGTCCTCGCCGGCAAGGGGGGAGGCCAGGTCCGTCCCGGCCGGCACCTGCGCTTCCCGAAGGGGACGCCGCTGGCGAACCTCTTCCTGCCGCTCCTCGCGGCCGTGGGTGCGCCGCAGGAGCGGATTGCCGACAGCACGGGCCCGCTGCCGGGGCTGAAGTAACGCCCGCCCCGTCGTACACATTTCAGCGTAGGGAGAGAGAGTCGGCATTCCTCCGTTTCCCCCGGTTTCAGGACCCCTCGATGACGAAAGCGTGAAACGGACCGTTGACTTATATGTCTAGTACATATATGCTACTGGCATATAAGGGACCTCGAATGACGAAGCCGACCAAACGGATCAGCCGCGAGGAGCGCCAGTTCCTGGCCGGCTACGACGCCGCCCGCTTCCCCCATCCGTCCGTCACCGTCGACGTCGCCATCGTGACGGCGACCCAGGGCAGGCTCCGCGCCGTCCTGGTCCGCCGGGCGGACCACCCCGATCGCGGCCGCTGGAGCCTGCCGGGCGGCTTCGTCCGCATGGACGAGTCCCTCGACCGCGCCGCCACCCGCGTCCTCCGCGAGAAGGCCGGCCTCGGCGGCGTCTTCCTGGAGCAGCTCTACACCTTCGGCGAGCCCGCCCGCGACCCGCGCACCCGCGTCATCAGCGTCGCCTACTACGCCCTCATCGACGCCGCGACCCTGAAGCTCCCGAAGAACGACGACGTCCGCCTCGCGACCCTCCAGGTCCCCTGGAGCGGCGAGCGCGGCGGCCCCGTCGAGGCCTGCGACGAGCAGGGGAAGACCCTCCCGCTTGCCTTCGACCACCCGGACATCCTCGGCCTCGTCGTGAAGCGCCTCCGCGGGAAGCTCGCCTACGCCTCCATCGGCTTCGAGCTTCTCCCCGACGAGTTCACCCTCGCCCAGCTCCAGGCGATCCACGAGACCATCCTGGGCCGCCGCCTCAACAAGGACTCCTTCCGTCGCAGCATGCTCGACGCGCGGCAGGTCGTTGCCACCGGACGCCGCGAGGCCGACGTCGGCCACCGGCCCGCCGAGTTCTACCGCTTCGCGAGAAAGGACACGCCATGACGTCCCTGCCGTTTGTCGTCGTCGCCGTCGCGCTCGCGGCCGTCCTGCTGGCGATCCTCGTCCGTCGCCGCCCCGCCGGGTACCGTTCCGTCGGCCGCCTCGGCTCCGGAGACCTCTGCGAACTCCAGGTCGCCGTCCGCGAGCAGGACCGCGTCGTCCTCAAGACCCCCAAGGTCGCGGGCCTGGACCACCTGCTCGACCACGAGATCGCCGTCCTCCGCGACCTGCGCGAGCGGGCAGGGGAGACGGTCTACGCGAAGTACCTGCCCGAGCCCGTCGAGACGCTGCTCCGCGACGGCCGCCGTACGAACGTCTTCCGCTGGCGCGACGGCTACCGTACAGCCGAGGAAATTCTCCAGCGCTACCCTTCCGGCCTCGACGGCAGCCACCTGGGCTGGATGTTCAACCGCACGCTGGAAGTTCTCGGCTTCGTCCACCGCGCGGGCTGGGTCCACGGCGCCGTCCTGCCGCCGCACCTGCTCTTCCACGCGGACGATCACGGCCTGCGCCTCATCGACTGGATCCACGCGGCCCGCATCGGCGAGCCCCTCAAGATCATCCCGGATCGCTACGCGGATTGGTACCCGAGCGGCGACGTCGCCCTCGCGGCCAAGTCCATGATCTACCTCGCCGGCGGCGATCCCGTCCGCAACGTGATCCCCAAGGCCGTCCCGCCGGAGTTCCGCCGCTTCCTGGAGGCCTGCCTCCTCGACGCGCCCCAGGACGCCTGGCAGCTCCGGGTCGAGTTCGCCCGAGTTCTCGAGGGCCTCTACGGCCCTCCGACGTTCGTGCCCCTGGTGATGACGTAAACGAAAGGAGTTGGTATGGGTAGCACGCTCTGGTCCGACGAGTTCTATCGCACCCACGAGGCGTACCGCCGGCAGCACGGCCTCTCGGCCTTCGCCCACGACGCCGACATCCGCGCGCGCCGCGCCGCGGCACAGGTCCACGAGAGGATGGACCCGGCCCGCCTGAAGAACGGCCTCCGCGAGTCCCGCGACAGCGAGAAGCATCCCGAGAGCCGCGCGGTCGCGGTCCTCTTCGACGTCACCGGCTCCATGCGCGAGGTCCCGCAGATCCTGCAGCAGCACCTGACGACGCTCTTCGGCCTCTGCCTCCGCCGGGGCTACCTGGCCCACCCGGCCGTCCTGGTGGGCGGCATCGGGGACGCCACCTGCGACCGGGCTCCGCTCCAGGTGGGGCAGTTCGAGTCCGGCAACGAGATCGAGGACGATCTCAGCCGCCTCTACCTCGAAGGGGGCGGCGGGGGACAGATGACCGAGTCCTATGAGCTCGCGCTCTACTTCCTCGCCCGCAAGACCGCCGCCGACTGCGTCGAGAAGCGCGGCCAGAAGGGCTACGCGTTCCTGATTGGCGACGAGATGCCGTACCCGCGCCTCAAGCGCCACGAAGTCGAGCGCGTCTTCGGCGACCGGCTGGAGGCCGATATCCCGCTCCAGACCCTCGTCGACGAAGCGAAGAAGAAGTGGGAGATCTACTTCATCATCCCGAACCTGAGCTCCTACTACGACGACCCCCGCATCCTGGAGTACTGGCGCCGCCTCTTCGGGCAGAACGTCTTCAAGCTCGACGACCCGAGAGGCATCAGCGAGCTCATCGCGTCCACCATCGGACTCGCCGAGGACGCGGTCGCCCACGACACGCTGGCCGGCGACCTGGTGAAGGAAGGCGTGAAGCCGGACGTCATCCAGGCGGTTTCGGCCGCGCTGATTCCGGGCACCGGACTTCGTGCGCTGTGAGGTGACTCATGAAGGCCATCATCACCGTGGGTCTCGGGTTCGGAGACGAGGGGAAGGGGGCGGCGGTGGACTTCCTGGTCCGCGTCCACGGCGCGGGCCTGGTCGTCCGCTACTCCGGCGGCGCCCAGGCGGGGCACAACGTGGTCCTGCCGGACGGCCGGCGCCACTCCTTCTCGCAGTTCGGGGCCGGGACCTTCGCGGGTGCGTCGACGTGGCTCGGGCCGCGCGTGATCCTCTGTCCGGGGACCCTGGGCCCCGAGGCGACGCACCTGAAGGCGCTCGGCGTGGCCGACCCGTTCGCGCGTCTCTCGGTCCACCCGGACTGCCTGCTCTCGACCCACTACCACGTGACCGCGAACCGGCTCCGCGAGCTGGCGCGGGGGAAGGGCCGCCACGGCTCCTGCGGCCTGGGCATCGGCGAGACCCGCCATTACTGGCTGCGCTACGGCGAGGATGCGGTCGTGGCGTCCGACCTTGAACACCGCTCCGTGCTGATCGAGAAGCTCACGCGGCTCCGGGAGCGCCTGAGCCGGGAGGTCCCGGGCTTCGATGACGTCCGCCCCGCCGAGGAGGCCGAGCTCCTGATCGAGGCCGGCCGCGAGCTGCGCCTCGTTCGGCGTCCGCCGCTCTGCGAGACCGTGATCTTCGAGGGCGCCCAGGGGATCCTGCTCGACGAGCGCTTCGGCTTCCACCCCCACACTACGTGGAGCACGGTGACGTCGCTCCACGCCCGCGAGCTCGCCGCGGAGTGGGGCCTCTCGGACGTGGAGATTCTGGGGATCACGCGGGCTTACGCGACGCGGCACGGCGCGGGTCCGCTGCCGACGCACTCGATCGAGATGACGGCACGCCTCGCCGATCCCGGCAATCCCCGCAACGATTGGCAGGGGACGCTGCGGGCGGGCCCGCTCGACCTGGTCCTGCTCCGCTATGCCGCGAGCGTCGACCGGGTCGACGGCCTCGTGGTCAACGGCCTCGACCAGCTGGGGCCGATGTTCCCGCTCTGCCGCGCGTACCGCGAGACGGACGCGCTCGACGTGCCCCGCACCCGCGCGGAGCAGGAGGCGCTGACGCGGACCGTGGAGGCGGCGACGCCCGTCGTCGAGGAGGCGACGGAGGAGCGGCTGCTGGATCTGCTCGGGGAGATCGTGCCCGTCCGGATCCTCGGCCGCGGCCCCTCGTCCCGCAAACTCCGAATCTCCCAAACTCCGCGGCTCGAATCCCTAATTGGCTCTTGAGGCGCGGACAGGACAACAAATCCTTTGAACATTGTTCTGTGGACAGCGCCCGGATTAAAGACTAAGGTTTTCCCTTAGTCTCGGTTAGGGAGGGCTGCCCATGAAGGCGATCCTGTTGGTCCTGCCGTTCCTCGTGGCCTGTTCGAGCTCGTACATGCGGGAGGCGGCGCCCGGCGCGCCGCCGGGGGAGACGGAGTCGAAGGTGATCTTCTGCCGGCCGAGCCGGATGACCGGGTCCGCGGTGACATTCAGCCTCTGGGACGGCGCCAAGCTGATCGGCTTCGCTGAGAGCGGCAGCTACTTCGAGTACCGCTGCAGCCCCGGCAAGCACCTCTTCGTCGCCGAGGCGGAGAGCGACAAGGCCATCGACGCCGACCTGGGCGCCAGGAAGACCTACTACGTGTGGGTGACCCCGCGGATGGGCTTCATGTCCGCGAACGTCGGACTGACGCCCGTCAACCAGGACTCCGAGCTCATGCCCAAAGTCGAAAAGGCGCTCTCGAAGAACCAGTGCCGCGAGCTCATCCCCGAGCTGGTGGAGAAGTACGAGAGCCGGTACCGGGAGCAGATGCAGAAGATCAAGGAGGAGTTCGAGGGCGCCCGGGCCGAGAAGGCGATGAAGCTCCGGCCGGAGGACGGCCGCTAGGGCAAAGAGTTGTTCTCAAGCCCGGCGCTCTGATCTAGGATCCTCCCGTGCCGACCACGACGCTCCCGAAACCGCCCGGGCCCCGCGCGAGAGGGCTCCTGGGGTCGCTCGACGACTTCATCCCGGACCCGCCGCGCTTCCTGGCCGAGCTCGCGCGGCAGTACGGGCCCGTCGCGCGCTTTCGCATCGGGCCCTCCCGGGTGCACCTGGTCAGCGACCCGGACCTCATCGAGGAGGTCCTGGTCCGCTCGGCCGCGAAGTTCCGCAAGGACGTGGACACCCGCGACGTGGGCTCGATCGTCGGCCAGGGCCTGCTGACCAGCGAGGGCGAGCACTGGAAGAGCCACCGCCGCCTCCTCGCGCCGCCGCTGCAGCCGCACGTCCTCGAGGGCTACGTGCGCGACATCCGCGCGAGCGCCGAGGCCTTCGCGGCGGAGCTCGCGGACGGTCAGGTCCGCAACGTCGCGCAGGACATGAAGCACCTGACGCTGCGGATCGTGGCCCGCACGCTTCTCGGGGTCGAGCTCCGCGAGGAGGTGGAGGCGATCGGGACGGCGCTCGACGCCTCGCTGCTCGCGCTCGACCGGCTCTGGCACTCGTGGCTTCGGCTCTTTCCGCGCTGGATCCCGGTGGGGCCGCGGCGGCAGCTCGGCCGCGAGGTCCGCCGCATGGACGACGTTCTCTATCGGATTATCGAGCAGCGCCGCAAGAGCGACCCCGGCCGCACGGACGTGCTCTCGATCCTGATGCGCTCGGACGGCAAGTTCACGGACCAGGAGCTCCGCGACGAGGCCTTGACGATGCTGCTGGCCGGCCACGAGACGACGGGGCTGGCGCTCTCGTATGCGCTCTACCTCCTTGCGGGGCGCGCGACGGAGCTCGACGACGCCTCCCTCGACGCGGTCCTGCGCGAGACGATGCGGCTCTACCCGCCCGCGTGGGCGATCGGGCGCGAGCCCCTCGAGGACCTCTCGCTGGGCGGCTTCCGCATCCCCAAGGGCAGCCAGATCTGGCTCTCCCAGTGGGTGATGCACCACGACGAGCGCCGCTTCCCGGAGCCCTACGAGTTCCGGCCCGAGCGCTGGCGGGACGGCCTCGCGGAGCGCCTGCCGCGCTTCGCCTACTTTCCGTTCGGCGGCGGCCCGCGGACCTGCATCGGCAACCACTTCGCGATGCTCGAGATGCGGATCGTGCTCAAGACGATCCTGGCGCGCGCCGGCTTCGACCGCGTCCCCGGCCACGACCTCAAGGTCTACCCGTCGGTCACGCTCCGCCCCGTGGGCGGCATCTCGTTACGCGTTCGTTCCCGCTCCGATGTATAGTTAGGCAAGGAAGGGAGCCTCACTATGAAAGCCTCATTCGCGATCCTGTCGGCCGCCTGCACGCTGCTGCTTCTGGCCGGCTGCGAAGTGCACGTCCATAAAGACAACGGGGCGCCGCCGCCTCCTCCGCCTCCGGCTTGCAAGACCTGCAACAACACCCGCAGCACGGGCTGCGGCACCTGCGGCGCGCGGGGGACCGTCGAGCTCCTGATCGCCTGTACGTCCTGCAACGGCTCCGGAGCGCTGCGCTGCGGTGCCTGCGCCGGGACCGGCGCCCTCTCGTGCGCCAAGTGCAAAGGCACGGGCGAGATCGCGGAGGTCGCCCTCGGCAAGAAGGTCGAGATCAAGATCCAGTGCAAGCACTGCTCCGGCAAGGGCTCCTTCGCCTGCAACGCCTGCCAGCAAGGGCGGATCGGCTGCTCGGCGTGCGGCGCGAAGGGCAAGATCGCGCAGCAGGGGAAGTGCAATGCCTGCGCGGGCTCGGGCAAGGTCGTTTGCCCGTCCTGCCGGGTCGCGCGCCGCTGACCGGCGAGTGAGCGAGCCGACCCGCTGGACCCACCGGACCGACCTGGGGCCCTTCAGGCTCCTGCCCGGCGCCGCGTTCCTCCTCTGGGGCGGCTTCATGCTCTACACGTCGTTCACCCACGACTTCAGGGACCAGCGCGGCGTCCGCACGCCCGGCGACGCGCGCTGCGTCCAGATCCAGACCCACGTGATCGGCCTCTTCTTTGCCGTTCTCGGACTGGCCCTCGCGCTGCCGGGGAGCGGGATCACGATCGACCGCCGCAAGGAGACCGTCCGGGTCTGGTCGTCCGTCGGACCCCTGCGCTTCGGCCGGCGCCGCCCGCTCGCCGCGTACGCCCGCGTCCAGATCCGGAAGCAAGGGGACCGCTTCCAGGTCTCCCTCGCGGGCTCCGAAACTCCGCCGCTGGAGTTTGACGAATTCAGAGCGCACGGGCATGCGTTCGCGCTGGCCGCGGAGATCGCCGGCGTCAGCGGGCTGCCCGTCGAGGATCCGTCCGCTTTCGCGCCCGCGGCTCCGACGAACGCGCAGCTCAACCGCGCGCTCGCCGTGTTCCAGCAGTTCGGCCCCGAGCGCTCGACCCCGGTCGAGGAGCGCTGGAGCCGCGAGCTTCCGGAACTGCCGCTCGCCGCGTACCCGGACCTGCTGGCCCGCTGCGAAGAGATCGAGGCCGCCGCCGCGGCGCTGGCGGGGCAGGTGCGGGAGGGGACGCTGGGACAGGACGCCGGAAAGGTAGAATTGAGCCGGCAGTTCCCGTTCCTCGACCCGGAGCGCCTCGCCCACACCTGGAGCCAGGCGCTGTACTTCGCGGCCGGGGACTGAGCGCCGTCCAGCGAAACCAATTCAACTTCGCAGAATCTTCAAACCTTTTTTGTAGACACCCGTTCCAGAGCTCCGGTACATTTCGCGCGCGATCTAGACGCGACGTCGGGGTCTTGAGACCTCGAGGAGGGAGGGGAGGCACCGACCGTCGCTCCCTCCGCCGTTATTGCCGCCGCGCCCGCTCGGCGAACTACCGGAAGGTTTCTCATGGCGCACGGCAGAGCAATCCCCAGGATCGGCCTCGCATTCCTCCTCGCGCTCCTTTCCACTCTCGCCATTGTCGGGCGCAGCCAGCGACCCGATCCCATTCCGGTCGTCCCCAAGCCCCTCGCGCCCGTGGAAGCGCCATCGGCCAAGGTCGATGAAGCGCGCCAGGCCGCCGTCCAGGCCTTCACTCCTCACGCTCCGGGGTTGCGTGGGCGCGAGGGCGTCTACGGCTACAACAGCCGCCACTTCGGCGCGACGTTCGATCGCGGCAGCGTCGCCTTTGCGCTCTCCGCCCGGCTGCCGGGCATCGGTCGGCCCCGGCTGGAGTATCGCCTGGCGAGCATCCAGGTCGGAGATCAGGCCCTCGCCGGCGGAGGGCCCGTGGCTCCCCGCGTCGATCCCGGCGAGTCCATCGTGCGATACCAGCGAGGCGAGGTCGAAGAGCGATACACGCCTCGCGGCGACGAGGTCGAACAGGACTTCGTCATCCGCTCCCTGCCTGCCGGCCGCGGCCCCATCACCGTCACCGGATCCGTGCAGACCAACCTGACCCCTCCCGCTGCCGGCTCGTCCTCCACCGAACTTTCCTTCACCGCCGACGGCCGGGAAGTCCTTCGGGTGGCCAAGGCGGTCGCGATCGATGGCGCCGGTCGCCGGCTCCCGCTGAACCTCACCTGGGACCAGGGACAAATCAGCATGACCGTCCCCGGAGCCTGGGTCGCCGAGGCCCGGCTGCCCATCACGATCGACCCGGTCGTCAGCGGCCCGACCTCCATCCGGACGTACGCGCAACTGGGGGTGACGGGCCCCATGTCCCTCTCCGCCTATAACAGCACGGACAACTGCTGGCTGTTGTCGTGGTGCGAGCCGTTCGGCGCCAGCAGTCAGACGGATCTGCTGGCGCAGCGAGTCAGTTCCACCGGGGCCGCGCTGGGGGCCCTGATGACCCTGGCCGCGACCGCCGACGAGGAGTTCGGTCCCGCCGTCTCCTACGCCCCGGCGCCGATCAATCGATGGCTGGTCGCCTGGTCGAGAAGTACGGCCGCCGGATGCCGCATCGAAGCGAAGATCGTCAACGGCAACGGCACGCTCTTCACGACGTCGACCTTTACGGTTGACGATCGAACCGATGACGACGTCAACCCTTCCGCGGCGTATGACGGTACCAACTGGTTCGTCTGCTGGCAGAACTCCGTGCCCGGCGTGTCCAGCTCGAAGATCCGCGGTCGATTCGTGTCCACGGGCGGGATTCCGGGAACGCAGCTGGATCCCGACTCCGCGAGCGCCTATGCCCTCAATCCCCAGATCACCTTTGCGAACGGGAAGTATCTGATCCTCTATAGCACCGGCACGTATCCCAATGAGACCGTGCGGGCCAAGACCTTGACCCCTGCGGGATCCTTGTCCGCGGCTACCACCCTGATCTCGGGCGACCAGATCGGGGTCCAGTGTGCCGGGGGCGGCAACAACTTCCTGATCACGTGGCTCGTTCCGGGATCCGGCGTCTTCGGCACCGTTCGGAACGCGACCCTGGGCCTCGTCAAGGATATCTTCCTCATCGACGCCAATAGCGACGCCATGCCGGCGCCCGTGTACTCGTCGGCCGGCAACGACTTCTACGTCGCCTACGACACGTGGACTTCGACGACGGATGACCTGTTTGGCCGCCACGTCACCCAGACCGGTACGGTGGGGCCGGCCGAGCAGCTCACCTTCGGGGATGCGGCGTCCGGGGAAGGTCCCGCAAAGTCGTCGCTGTCCGTGGCCGTCGATGCCACGGGAAGCAAGGCCCTCGTCGCCTACGGTCGACTCGTCATGGCGACGTCGACCCACCAGGTGTTCACGCTGCTGACCTCCCTGACGAACATTCCGCCGTTCCCTCCCGCGAATCTCGCGGCGACCAGCGGGAACACCACGGTCGCGCTCAGTTGGACCGCGTCCGCCGGCGCGACCTCCTACAAAATCTTCCGCAGTCTCACCTCGGGCTCCTACGGGCCGACGCCCATCGCCACGCTGGCCGGGACGTCGTTCACCGACACCGGCCTGGTCAACGGGACGCTCTACTACTACATCGTGAAGGCGACGAACAGCTTCGGCGACAGCGGCGCCTCCAACCAGGCCCTCGCCAAGCCGTCGCCGCCCCCGCCGCCTCCGCCGGGCGCGCCGACCAATCTCGTCGCGACCGGCCTCCAGTCCCGCGTTTCCCTGACCTGGACCGGCGTCGCCGGAGCCACCCAATACACCATCTACCGCGCCCTCTCCGGGGAGCCGTTCTCGTTCGTGGGAACGAGCGCGACGACGTCGTTCGTGGACACGACGGCGCTAGACGGGAAGACCTACACCTATGTGGTGACCGCGACCGGCGCCGGCGGTGAAGGCGTCGAGTCGATCTCGGTCACGGTCGTCCCCAATCCGCCCGCGTCGATCCGCGTCCTCTTCGTCGTGTCGACGAACCCCATTCCCGCCGGCACCGGCGACGCGGCCGTGGTGACCCGTCTACAGAACCTCGGGTTCGCCGTCGACGTCCGCGCCGACGGGGCCGCGACCACGGCGGACGCGACGGGGAAGGCCCTCGTCGTGATCTCATCGACCGTCAATCCCGCCAACGTCACGACGAAGTACCGTGGCGTCGCCGTTCCCGTCCTGACCTGGGAGAACGCCCTCTACCGCGACATCTACCTGGGTATGGCCGGGCCGACCGCCGGAACCCACTATGGGACGCAGGGGACCTTCACCCAGATCTCCATGGTGGCCGCCAACGCGAGCCACCCGCTGGCCGCCGGCCTGAGCGGCAGCGCGCTGTCGGTCAGCAGCGCCGGAGGGGCGTGGGCGTGGGCCGTGCCGACGGCGGGCGCGGTCAAGATCGCGACCCTGACGACGGACGCCACCAAGGCGGTGATCTTCGGCTACGAGAAGGGGGCGGCCATGCAGGGCCTCACGGCCCCCGCGCGCCGCGTCGGCCTTTTCCTGGGCGATGCGACCGCGACGACCCTGAACGCCAACGGAGGAAAGCTGTTCGACGCGGCCGTCCGCTGGGCGACGAGCTCGCCGTCGGCGCCGAGCTTCGTGAAAGCCGTCCCGACCGGAACCGGGATGATGATCGAATGGGCGGACGTTCCCGGCGCGCTGAGCTACAAGGTCCTGCGGGCAACGGCCGCGGGGGGACCCTACTCGGTCATCGCCTCCGGAGTGTCGATGCTGTCGTTCCTCGACGCCACCGCGGTCCTCGGCACCACCTACTTCTACGAGATCATCGCGCAGAACGACACCGGCTTCAGCGCGGTCTCGTTGGCCGCGTCGGCGTCGCTGCAGGCGGTCACCTACCGCCTCTACATCGTGGGGCCGCCGGCGTTGCAGGCGCAGAACCCCAACGCAAACCCGGCGGGATACTTCAGCGGGACCTATACCGCGACCGTTGCCAAGGTGACCACGACCGACGGAGTCGAGGCCCTGGCGAACGAGACCGCCCTGTTCACCTACGCGTGGAGTTATGTGCTGGGGGACCGCGGCATGGTCACGGTTCCCGCCGCCGGCCAGTCGGTGACCTTCACCTCCAAGACGAATAAAGGCACCGAGTTCATCAAGTGCACGGCCACCAAGGCAGGAGTGACCACCGAGTCCGTGTTCCCCGTCATCGTGGACAATCGCATCTCCGTCTACCTGGTCTTCCGTTTCCCGGTGACGTCCCCGCCCAGCGCCCAGACGCAGGTGCCTGTACCTCCGGCGATCGCCGGCGACCTGGACACGGACCCGTACACGAACGCGGACATCTTCACGTTCAACAAGGACTCCACGCCGCGCCGTCGAATCTCCCGCGCGATCGCGACCAAGGCGAACGAGATCCTGAAGGCGACGGGGGTGCAGATCCTCGAGACGTACGACATCATCACCGGCCTGCCGGACGACCTGAGGGTCCCTCTGCCCGACGATAACGCGACGACCTTCGTCAATGACAAGTTCGTCACCGACGTCCGGATCACCAAGAACGGCGTCAACCGGTATCCGATGAGCCAGTCCTTCGAGCACCTCGCAGATCAGAATTCGCATGTGGTCAACGCCAACCAGACGAAGACCTACTTACCGGTGGTGAACGTCTACCTGATGAAAGGCATCGACAGCAAGGAGGCGGCGGATCGGAACCACAGCGTGCTGGGAATCACCCACGGCGGGAAGGTGGGCGAGCGCCAGAAGCTCACGGTCATCCTCGCGGACCAGCTGGGCACCGGCGGCTTCGACAAGATGGGTCAGACGCTGGCGCACGAGCTGGGGCACGTGTTCGGGCAGCCGGACATCCGGAAGCCGGAGGAGGCGGAAGGAGTTCTCAACAACCCCATTCACTACTATGGTCCCACGAGCTCGACGGGCCTGCCGACGCTGATGATGTTCGCCTCCAACAAGTCGAACTACCGGATTCTCGACGTGCAATCGCAGGACATCCGCGATAAGATCCAGTTCGGCAGCACCACGAATCCCCCGGTCTTCAGCATTAACCGAGACTGACCCATGGACGCCCGACGTCGCCTCCTGCTGACCGGAGCGCTGGCCGCGGCGCTGCTCCTCGGCGGGGGCATCCTGAGGGCGATCCGCCCGTCCGTCTCGAATCCCGATGCCTCGCGGGGGGCGTCGCCGCAGCCTCCGCAGCAATCGGATCCGGTCCCCGCGCCCGCCGGGACCGCGCCCGCGACGGCGACGGCCGCGTCGTCGTGGGACGAGGCCCGCGTGAAGGACGTGATCCGGGAGGTACTCCAGAAGCGCCGCGACCTGCTCCAGGGACGACGCTCCGTCGGCGGGTCCCGCTTCGACATCGAGCAGGACATGCGCGTGCGCGAGGCCCGGCTGCTGGCGCTGGGCTACCCGGAGTGGGCGGAGAAGGCGGCGCGTCCGATCGCTCTGGATCCGACGGCCGACCTGGCCGACCGGTCGTGGGGCATCGCCGTTCTTTCCTTCGTCGCGAAAGGAGGCTCGGCCTCCGCTCAGGAGACGCTGCTGATCCTGGCGCGCGACGCGAACGAGGAAATCGCGGAGGCGGCGCTGGCGGGAGTCGCGGAGTCGGATCGCGACGGCCGGCACAAGTCTCTGCTCTGGGCCTGCGCGCGCAAGGGATCGGGCACCGCCTTCAGCTATCTCCAATGCACGGCGGATCCCCAAACCGTCGCGGAGCTGCGCACCTACAAGGCCGGCGCTCCGGGCTACTCGGAGGCGGCGGAGGCGCTGCGCAAGCTCGAGGCCCTGAGCTCCCCGGGCGCGACGGCCGAGCTCGAGGGGATTCTCAGCGGCCGTCCTTCGAGCGTCAACGACGCGTACTACTGGGCCTTGGAGGCGTTCCCGAGGAAGGATCCCGCGCGCTTCCGGGAGGTGGCCCGGCTGGAGCTCGACAAGGCCCACGAGCGGGCGCTCGCGTGGTGGAACAAGAACGCGCTGGTCATCAATCAGCCGAGCTTCGAGGGGATGTTCACGCGGAAGGCCAACCTTCAGACGCAGGTCGATCTGGAGTACTACGACGACCTGCTCGTCGCCTTCTTCGAGGCGGGGGGCACGACGACGGAACTCGAACGCAAGCGCCTTCGCACCTTCGGCTACGGCTGCGATCCCAAGGAGCGTCTGGCTGAGCTCCGGTCCGAATGAACGTCCCCTCTCCGCGGACAATCCCTCCGGCAGACGTCAGGCGCTCAGCATCTCCTTGATGATCTTGGTGCCGATGCCGATCGGACGGTCGAGCGGGATGCCCCCGGCGCTGAGGAGCGTGCCCAGCAGGTCGCCCTGGTTGGCCTTCGCGTCGGCGATGAAACGGCCCGTCTGGAGCGAGCCGCCGCCGCGGCGCTGGCGGGGCAGGTGCGGGAGGGGACGCTGGGACAGGACGCCGGAAAGGTCGAATTGAGCCGGCAGTTTCCGTTCCTCGACCCGGAGCGCCTCGCCCACACCTGGAGCCAGGCGCTCTACTTCGCGGCCAGGGACTAGCGGGTCCGTTCCAGCTCCTCCCATTCTGAGAGGCTCAGGACTTCCTGGGGAACGTTCGTTCGCACCCCCGGATGCTCCAGTTCCCAAGTCGCGCCCCTCGATCATCGTTCCGCAGCGACCTCGGGGAAGCTCGCCTGGCATCGCACTTGCTCTCCTGGCATCCGCGATGCGCTCGGGATTTGCGTAATCGCCGGGGCTCGATTTCCTAATAGCCCATGGACGGGGACGATTCGAGGACGCTCCTGTTTCTTCCCCTCTGGTGAGAAGGAGGACCCCATGAACTGCCCAGGCCTTCGGTCGGCGCTCCTCCTGCTGGCCTGCGCCATCGCCCTCGGCCAGGCGGCATGTAGCGTCGAGCAGCCGCTCGTGCTGACCTCCAGCACCGGGGCCATCGACCCCGACGCACGTCACGAGCTAGGGCGGGTGGAGGTTGAGGTCGACCCCAGTCCCCCGGAGATCCGCCTTGAAGGGGTTCACCGGGGAGTCCTGGAAGGACTGGGCATCGGCGCCCTGCGAGGAGTCACGATGCTGGTCGTCTTCCCGATCGTCGGAGCAGCGTACGGGACTGCCGTACCGCCTCCCCCCATCGGGACGATTGCGGGTGGTTTCGTCGGCGGCGCGGTGGGCGTGGGCTATTTCCCCCTCTCCTTGCTGAGCGGCATGGGGACGGCCGTGCCTCCCGGCGACTGCGACGCCGCGGTGGAGGAGATCCGGAAGGCCGTCATCGAGGCGGCCTGGCGGGAGCGCTTGAACGAGGCCCTCTCGAGGGAGCTCCCCGCCCGGGAGGCGCCGTCGTCTTCGACGTCGGCCGCCGTGGTCCGGGTCTCTCTCCGCAAGGCGGGCACTACAGGGTCCTGGCTGGCCTGTCACAACCTCTGGAGCGTCGATCACGTGGTCGCGCTATTCGTCGAAGGCGAAGCCCGGCTCGTGCGCCGTTCCGACGGCCTTGTCCTGGGGAAGCTCTCGTTCCGGCTCTGCAGCACGTCGGAGCGTCGGCAGGTCCTCGAGTGGAGCAAGGACGAAGGGGCGGCCGCGAGGAGCTATTTGGCGTACGCTGCCGATCGGGCCGCGGGCGCGATCATTGCCGAGTGGTTCCCCGCACCCGAGAAATGACGCCGAAGGCCCGTCAGGCGCTGAGCATCTCCCGGATCAGCTTGGTGCCGATGCCGATCGGGCGGTCGAGCGGAATGCCCGCGGCCGTGAGGAGCGTGCCCAGCAGGTCGCCCTGGTTGGCCTTCGCGTCGGGGATGAAACGGCCCGTCTGGAGCGAGCCGCCGCCGCGGCCAGCGATCACGAACGGCATGTTCGCCCGCGTGTGCTTGTTGCCGTCCTCCAGGCCCGAGCCCCACATCATGATGCAGTTGTCGAGCAGCGTGCCGTCGCCTTCCTTCAGCTCCGCCATCCGTTTGACCATGCGGGCGAAGCGGGCCACGTTGAACGTGTTGATGGCCGCGACCTTGTCGACCATCTCGACCTTGTTGTTGTGGTGCGTCTGCGAGTGGTGCACGTCGCTGAAGCCGAGCTCGGGGTACGACACGCCGTTCGGCGTCGACCCGATGTAGGTGCTGACGCGAGTCAGATCCGTCTGGAACGCCAGCACCGTCAGGTCGCACATCACGTCCATGTACTCGCTGCGCTTGTCGCCCGCGGGGATCGTCAGCGGGATCGGCGCCGAGTCGGTCGAGGACTTCTTGGCGGCCTCCTTGCCGGCCTCCGCGCGGCGCTGCTCCATCGCCGCGATCCGGCGCTCGAGGGCCCGGACGCCGTCCAGGTACTCGTCGAGCTTCTGCCGGTCCTTCTGGCTCAGCTTGCCGCGCAGGTCCTTCGCGCCGCCCAGCACCAGGTCGAGCATGCTCCGGTCGAGCGGGTCGCCGGCCGCCCCGGCCGCGCCGGTCGCGCTCCCCTGGTCCTTCACTTGGAAGAGGCGCTTGAAGACGGCGCGCGGGTCGGTCTCGGCGGGCAGCGGCTGGGTCGGCGACGCGTAGCTGCAGTGCGAGTAGTAGCCCTCGTGCAGGCCCTCCTGGTTCTCCTTCCAGGTCTGCGGCATCGTCGCCAGTTCCAGCGACGGCAGCGCCGTCAGGGGCCCGACGTAGTTCGCCATGATCTGGTCGGCCGAGATCGCGATGTTGATGACGTCGCGCCGGTTCGTGTCGGGCAGCGTTCCGGTGAGCCAGGTGGACAGTTCGAGCGCGTGGGGCGCGCCGTTCAGCGGCTGGATCGGCACGCCGCTCACGCCCTTCACGAGCAGGCACTGGTCGAGCACGCCCTTCAGGGGCGCCAGCACCTGCGGGGGCGTCTCGATATAGGTCGCCGCGTCGGCCGGCCAGAAGCGCTCCATGATGACGCCGTGGGGCATGAACATGAACGCGAGCCGCACGGGCGGCTTGCCCGTCCTGCCCTCGGCCCAGCCCATGGTCTCCAGGAGGGGCAGGGCGAGCGCGGCGCCGGCGCCGCGGAGCAGGGTGCGGCGGCTGATCAGCCTATTTCGCATTCGTGGGCCCTTTCAGCTCATTGATCCGGCGGTGCGTGAACGGGTAGCTCGTGAGCACGGCGACGACGAGCGTCTGCATCCGGTAGCCGTCCTTGGCGACCGCGCGCGCCATCCGCTCGACCACGATGTCGTCGTAGCCCTCAAGCTGGCGGCAGAGCGCGTAGGCCAGGAAGCGCCCGCTGAGGTTGCGGGTGAAGTCGTCCAGGCGACCGGCGACGATCTTCTTCAGCTCCTTCGGGGTGCTGAAGCGCAGGTCGCCGGGGAGCTCGCCGCTGGCGTCGATGACGCCGCCCGAGTCGTCCTTCACGCGCCAGCGCCCGATGGCGTCGAAGTTCTCCAGGCCGAAGCCGATCGGGTCGAGCACCTTGTGGCAGCTCGCGCAGGTGGGGTCGCTGCGATGGAGCTCCGTGCGCTGCCGCAGCGTGAGGCCGGCGACCTTGTCGTGATCCTGCTTCTCGAGCAGCGGGACGTTGGCGGGCGGCGGCGGCACGTGCTGGCCCAGGATCTGCTCGAGGACCCAGACGCCGCGGTTCACGGGGCTCGTGCGGTTGGGGAAGGAGGTCGTGGCCAGGATGCCCGGCATCGACAGGATCCCGCCGCGGTCGCCCTCGGCGAGGGCCACCCGCCGGAACTCCGGGCCCGTGACGCCCTTCAGGCCGTAGATCGACGCGAGGGTCTCGTTGACGAACACGTAGTCCGCGTCGATGAACGTGGAGATGCTCCGGTTCTCGCGGAGGATGGATTCGAAGAAGAGGTGTCCCTCTTCCAGCATCGACGCGCGCAGAGTGGGGGTCATCTGGGGGAACTTGGAGGCGTCGAAGGTCTTGCCGGCGAGGCGGTCCAGGCCGAGCCACTGGGCGCCGAAGCCCTCGAAGAGGGCGCGCGAGCGGGGGTCGGCGAGCAGGCGCCGCGCCTGGGCCTCCAGGGTCGCCGGCTCGTGAAGCGTGCCGGCGTCGGCCAGGGCCGACAGTTCCGTGTCGGGCATCGTCGCCCAGAGGAGGTACGAGAGGCGCGACGCCAGCTGATGGTCGCCGAGCGGGGCGATGTCGCCCGCCGGGGTCGTCCCGCCCTCGGGCGTGATGAAGAGGAATTGCGGCGAGACCAGGACCGCTTTGAGGACGAGGCGCAGCGCTTCGGGATGCGGGCGTCCCCTTTCGAGCGCGAGCGCGTAGACCCGCATCAGGACGTCGACCTCGGCGTCGCTGGGCGGGCGCCGGTAGGCGCGGCGGGCGAGGGCGCGCGCGAAGTCCTTCGTCTTCCCGGGCTCGACGTTGAAGAGCTGCTTCTGCCGCTCGGCCGGCATCTTCTGGAGCACGTCGCCGGCGATCATGAGGCAGCGCTCCATGAGGAGCGGCGAGACGGAGTTGAGGTAGCCCGCGCCGAGGACCTCGTCCGGCAGGTCGCCGACGATCGACGGCTCGACGCCGAAGAGGTCGCGGAGGGTGTTGCCCAGCTCGACCTTGCTCAGGCGGCGGATGACGAACTCGCCGGGGTCCTTGGGGCTGAGGTAGCGCAGGTTGGCGACCCAGTCGGCGAAGATCTTGCGCTCGGCGTCGCTCGGCTGCTGCTGGTCCTCGGGCGGCATGTCGCGGGCCTCGAGGTGATGGGCGGCCTTCTTCCAGAGGGTCTTGAAGCTGGGGACGCCCGGGGTCTTGACCGCGTAGTCGAAGCGCACGCCGGCCTTCTGTTTTTTATCGCCGTGGCAGCGGAGGCAGTACTTGTTGATGACGTGGGCGACTTCGACTTTGAAGGTGTGGAGGGAGGCGTTGCGGGCCTCGGTCAGGGCGGCGTCGTCGTCCCCCGAGGCCTGGCTTGCCTGAAGGCACGCCACGAGGAGAAGCGCGGTCATCGCTATTAGTACAAAACGCGGCACTTCCAGATTTCACGAGGATTCGCCCTGCGGCCGATTATTTGCCACCATCCGGCCGTTCCGGCTTTTGTCCTGAGGGCGGATCCATCGCGAAGGGAGGGCTTGAGCCATGCGCGTGCTGATCTGGAGTCTCCTCGGCCTGGCGCCGCTCGTCGGCGGCGCCGAGGGAGTCCGCTTCGAGAAGTACACGGGGGAATATGCCTACGGGTTGACCGTGCTGCCTCCCTGGAGCGACGGCGGCAAGCTCCTCATCAACCTGCCGGAGCATCTCGAGTACGAAGCGCGGGGGATGGGCATCCTCCGGCACAACGACAAGGACCCTCGGGGCCATTGGGAGATCGCCGCCGACGGCCGTCGAGCCACCCTCGACGTGGAGAGCCCCACGGCGCCCGGGGTGCGCGTGCGGGGCGAGGCGAAGGCAGGGCGCGACCGGATCGAGATCAAGATGAAGGTCACGAACGGAGGCAAGATCCCGCTCGCCGGCGTCAAGCCGCTCTACTGCGTTCACTATAGGGAGCTCGCCGGCTTCCCGCAGTGGGTCGACAACTTCAAGCACACGTTCGTCGTGCGGGACGGCAAGGCGGTCCTGCTCGCCGACGTGACGACGAAAGACGCCCAGACCAAGATCAAGGGAGGCACGGTCGTCGGCTGCGATCAGCACGACAACGGCTTTGCGGAGAGGAACGGCGGCCTGGTGGAAGCGGGCGTGGATGCCGCGATCGTGGGCGTCGAGTCGCTCGACGGGAAGCGTCGCCTCCTGGTCGCCTGGACTCCCGGCAAGAGCTTCCTGTCCAATGCGAACATCCCCTGCGTCCACGCCGATCCGTTCTACGGCACGCTCGACCCGGGCGCGTCGGCAGAGGCGGAGGGCGTCTTCCTCTTCACCGAGGAGCCGAGGGACGAGGCGGTCCGCAAGCTCCGCGCCGAAGGCCGGGGACGGCCGCCGGCCCAGAAGTAAGCCCGGCCCGCTGCCGCGCCACCCCTCGGCGATTTCGCTTTCTTTCTTCTCCACCCCATAATGAAATATTTCATTATGGGCCGACGGCGCTCCGGGCCGCGAGGTAGGATTTTTCCGGACACCACGGAGGGTATAGGGTATGGCCGAATCGCTTCCCGGCTCCACGCCCGTCCAGAAAGCCCCCAGCGACAAGGCGATCCCGGTCTCGGCCGACAAGCGCGAGCACCCGCGCTTCAAGGTCGAGGGCGCGACCAGCTCGGTGGGGAAGCCCGGAATCCTCGCGAGCCTGGGCCTCGGGCCGATCCGCCATGCCGTGATCAACCTCTCCCAGGGCGGCGCGATGATCCGCCTGGGGAAGCGCCTGCCCGTGGACAGCCGCCAGGAGCTGCGCATCGAGATCCCGAAGTGCAAGGAAGTGATCGAGGTGGTCGGCGAGATCCGCTGGTGCCTGGCGAGCGCCAAGGACGAGCGCGAGATCTACGCGGGCGTCCGCTTCGTGGATCTCCCGGCGGCCGAGCGGCGGAAGATCGCCGGCATGTACGAGCTGTTCACGTCGGCGGAGTACAAGGCCAAGGCCGCGATCCGGAAGGACGCGTCCTCGGTGCACAACCTCAAGGTCCCGCGCGTCTAGAGCCGGCCGCAGGACTCTTGACATACATTTAACATGGGTTACCATCCCAGTAGAAGGCGGCGTCTTGGGTTGCGGCGCCGCATAGGGAATGGGGTGATGTATGGCGAACGACCGATCTGGGAATCCCTACGGTAATCCGAAGAAACCAGGCAAACCCGGCGAGCCCGTCGCCGCCGATGGCTGGCCCTCCTGGATGGGCGAGGCGGATCCGTCCCTCGCGCCCGCGCCGCCTCCGGTCGCGGCCAGGCCCCCGAAGCCGGCGGCCGCCGCGCGCCCCGTGGTCCAGCGGGCGGCGGCCCCCAGGGTCCCGGCCGCGGCCCCGCCCGGTCCCGCCCCGGCGCCGGCTCCGGCGCCCGCGCCCGCGGCCCCGCGCCGCTGGCTCCGCAGCCTGCTCGCCGCGTTCGCCGTCCTGCTCGCGCTGGTCGCGGGGGATCTCGCGGCGAGGAGTCGCCCGGAGACGGCGATCCGCTTTCAGCAGCTCGTCGGGGACGCGCTCGGCCGCCTCCCCGCGTCCTTCCCGGCGCTCCCCGTCGCGGCGGGCGTCGCGGTCGGCCTCTATGGAATCGCCGTGTGGCAGGCGGGCCGGCGGCGGAAGCCGCTCTTCCTTCCCGTCCTTCTGCTGCTCTGCGCCGCGTCCGCCGCGCTCGGCCTCTTCCGGGGCGGGCACGACATCGACCTCGAGCGAAGCACGGCCCAGTTCAAGGGGCGGGTCGGCTCGCTCGAGAGCGAGCTCGGCAGCCTGCGGAAGAAACTCAACTCCGCGATGGCCGAAGGAGCCCGGGCGGAGACCTTGAAAGCGGAATTGACGGCGATGGCCCAGGCCCTGGAGGGACTGGAGCGCAAGCTCAAGGAACAGACGGCGCAGGCGCTGGAAGCGCAGGCCGAGCGCGACAAGATGGCGGGCTCGCTTCAGACGAGCTCTGTGGCGCATCAGGCCCAGCTCAAGGAGAAGGACGAGGTCCTCTCCGCGCTCCGCAAGGAGCTGGAGGACCTGAAGAAGAAGCTGGCCGAGAAGAACTAGCCTTCTTCGCGGAACCCGCGCCGCTCTCGATCTCGAAAGGCGCGCACGTCACCTTCTGGATGCTATGCTGACGGCGTCCGGGTCCGGGGCCCGGTGCGACGATGGATAATCGGTTCCAGGTCTTCTTGAGCACGGTGGCCGCTTGGGGCGGCCGTTCTCTTCGGGATCTGCCGGCCTCCGGCGACCTGCCTTCCCCGTGGGATGCGTGGACCCTGCTGGGGCTGCTCCGCTTTCGGGAGCTTCAGTACTGGGTTGCGGAGGTCGTCCGAAGCAAGCTCGGAGGTGACCTCGGTCGGCTGGCGACGGTGGGCGCGCTTGGGCATCCCGAACAGATTCCGGGTGCGGGAATCGTCCCCGGGCTCCCAGACTGGGAGTACCACTTCCACGGGAGAGGCTGCATGCTGACCCGGCGGAAGGACGGGATGGAGATCGACGTCGACTTCGTGGACGACGGTGCGGAGTTCATCGACGCGTACTTCTATCGGAATCACCTGAAGTCGCTCCGGGAGCCGGAGCCTGTGGAGCGCCGGGTCCTGGCGCTGCATCCGAGCATCGATGCGATCGAAGTCTCCCTGGGGGTCCTTCATCAGACGGGCCTCCTGGATGGAAAGTCCTGCAATCACTTCAAGATTGCTCCGGAGCTGCTCGCGCGGGTCGACGACGTGACGCCGGCGCTTCGACGCTGGGAGTCGGAATCGCAATCCGGCGCGACGGATCCCTTCTCCCTCTGGCTGGCGTCGGGAGAGCAGGGGGCATTGGAGCGACGCGAGCGTCGTGCCGCCCTGACGGTCGCGCTGAACGGGGAAAGGAATTCAGCGGCCCTTCGAGGTCTGGCGGATCTGGGGATTCCGGACCTGGAAAGCCACCTGCAACAGGTCTTAAAGGGGCCGGCTGGGGCGGCCATGAGCGCGGCGCTGGAGATGATTTCCACGTCGGACGATCCGAAATGGTGCGGGGAGCTGTATGCCGTCCTGGATCGGACGCCGTCGAGCTCGGCCGACGGAACCCCCTACGCGCAAGTGCGCTGTCTGGAATTTCTGTTCCGGCATGCCTATAGAAAGGTTGATCTTCGTCGTGCGCTCTCGCGGGACTGGGGCGCCATGGAAGGCGAGGTCGCCTTGATCGCGATGGAGCATGCGCCGGACTTGGCGCTTCACATTGTTCGAAGGGCGCTTCGTTCGAGCATCCCCCTAAGTCGTCAGGAAGCGGCGGCGCTCCTGGCGGCGGTTGATCGACCCTGGAGCCGGCGCGAGCTCCTGGCCGTTCTCGACGAGTCGGACGATCATCATCTGAGCGCCGCGGCAAGGGCCGGCTTGCGTCTCTGCCATGACCCGCACGCCGCGGAGGCGTTGGCGCACTGGGAGCTCACCCATTATCGGGCGCCCATCGCAGGCCGCTTCATCAAGGTCGACGAAGGCATCCTTCGGATGACGGATGAGATGGTGGCCTGGCACCTGCAAGAGATCCACGATCGAGTGATGAAGATTAGAGACGTCGAGCCGACCTAGCAGGACTCTCGTCCTCTTTGCTGAACCCGTCGCCGCTCTCGATCTCGAACTCCGAGCGGGCCTGCTTCTGGGCGTCCTCGATCGACGCATGCCAGGGGTCGTCGGCGATCTTTCCGATTTCGTGCGAGATTCGCGACTCTCGGACAAAATGAAGGACAGAGCATGAAGGAGATCCTCCGCAAGGTCCTGGGCGGCGAGCGCGACGCCTACCGCGCCGTGGTGAAGGAGTACGGCGCCGTGGTGCGGGCGGCCCTTGCGGCCCATCTCTCCTCGCCCGACGTCGTGGAAGACCTCGCGCAGGAAACCTTCATTGCCGCCTACGAGAATCTGGGAGACTTCGACCTCGACAAGGACTTCGGCGCCTGGATCAAGGGCATCGCGCGCAACAAGCTCCTCATGCACCTCCGCCGCGCGTACCAGCACGGCAGCGCAATCGAGAAGCTCCGCGCCGCCGCCGCCCAGGAGGTGTGGGAAGACGTCGGACGCGCCGCCGAGCGGGACGACCAGAAGAGCCTCGAGCGGCTTCGCGGCTGCTTCGACAAGCTGCCCCAGCGGCTCCTGGACACCCTGCGCGCCCGCTACTTCGAGCAGCTGAGCGTCGGCGCCATCGCCACCCGGAACCGGAGCTCCGCCACCGCGGTCAGCTCCCTGCTCTTCCGTGGGCGGAAGGAACTCCAGGCCTGCATGGAGCGGAATCCATGAGCGCCGAGCGCGCCGCCCTCCTGGAAGCCTGGCTTGACGGCTCGATCGGCCCCGACGAGCTGAAGGAGCTGACCGCGCTCCTGAAGAGCGACCCGGGCTTCCGCGCGGACGCGGTCCAGGCCCTTCGCGTCGGCGGGCTGCTCCAGGCCGCCGTCGGACCCGACGCCTCCTGCGAGCGGCTGGCCGATGTCGTCCAGATCGCGATCCCCTCCGGCCGAGCCCTGGACGCTGCCGTCATGGAGTCGATCGAGCGTCGCGGTCTCAAACCGAATAAGCGCGCCCATCGCTGGGCCCGCCTCGCCGTCGCCATGGCCGCCGCCTGGGCCTTCGCGATCGGGCTCTGGATCATCCTCCACCAGCCGCCGGCCGTGCGCCTCGCCGCCGCCGAGGCGCAGGCCCGGATCGAGCGGAAGGGCGCGAGCTTCCCCGCCACGCCGGGACTGGCGCTTCACGAGGGCGACGTCGTTCTCGGCTGGGCCATCATCCGCTACGAAGACGGAACAACGCTGGACCTCGGCGCGGGGAGCCGGCTGCTCCTCGAGAGCAAGGAGATCGACGCCAAGCGCGTCCGGCTTCAGAAGGGAAGGCTCCTGGCGAACGTCGCTCCTCAGCCTCCCGGCCGCGCGATGATCGTCGCGTCTCCCCAGGTCGAGACGCAGGTGCTGGGCACGGTCTTCCGCTTGAGCGTCGACCAGGAAACCCGGATCGTCGTCCATCACGGGGCGGTCGCGTTCGGAAGCACGCCCGTGTCGACCGGACAGGCCGCCACGGCCCGGCCGGGGAAGGCGCCCGTCGTCGAGAGCGCCGCCCGCGATCTCCTCCGCCGGCTGGGACGCGAGCACTTCCAGCTCGGGATCATGAGCGGGCTCGGCGAAACCTACATCAAAGACACGCAGGCCCAGGGCTGCCGCTGGGACTTCCGCTACCAGCACCTGACGCCCGAGTGGCCCCGCTGGAACAAGGACGCGGGCTTTCCGTCGCTCTACCTCGAGGAGTGCCGGCGCCTGGGGACGACCGCGGTCTTTACGTACTACGCCCTCATGAAGAAGCGCGAGCCGGAAAATGCCGACGTCATGAAGCGGTACTTCGCCGACCTGAAGACCTTCATGCAGAAGGCCGGCGAGCGCGAGGAGCCCTGCATCCTCCACGTCGAGCCCGGCGTCTGGGCCTCGATCGAGCATGTCAAGGTCGCCGTCCGCTCCAGCGGGCTGCCCGAGCTCGAAGGGCTGGACGACTCCGCGGCCTCCTTCGGCAAGGCGTTCGGCCTGCTCCGGGACCGCTACGCCCCGAACGTCCTCCTGGCCTGGCACGCGTCGTCCGGCGAGCGGCCGGAGGCGATCTTCCTCAGCGGGTCCTGGGACCTCCTCTTCACCGATGTCGCCGACCGCGACGCCGGCTTCAACGACGCGAACGGAAAGCCGGGAACCTGGTGGAAGGACAAGGACTTCGAGGACTTCCGCGCCTGGTGCGGCGAGCTCCACCGTCAGACCGGCCTCCCGATCCTGATCTGGCGGATCCCGCTCGGGAACACGCTCATGGCGGCCTGCAACAACACGCCCTGGCACTACGAGGACAACCGCGCGGAATACTGGCTCGAGAACTATCCCTCCAACCGCCGCATCGCTGAGTGGAGTCAGGCGGGCGTCGTCGGACTTCTCTTCGGCGGCGGCGCGGTCGGCTGCACGGTCCATCGGGACAACGCCAGGGACGGCGTGACGAACCCGGCGCCGGTCCCGGGGAACAAGGGGGAAACGTCGACGTTCCCCGACGACGACGGAGGCTATCTCCGCCTGCGCGCGGGGAAGTACTACCAGAACCCGTACCGGATCTCCGGGAACTGACCCCGAGCGGAATTCTTCGGTTTTGATGCGAGATCGGGCTCGCTCCCGCAAATGAGCCCCAGGAGGGGATCATGCTTCGGTCGATCGTGCTCCTGGCGCTGTTCGGCGTCGCGGCGGAGCATCCGGCGGGATCCGAATTCAGCGCCACGCCGGAGAGGCCCCTCGGCTGGCGCGGGGACTGGAGCGGACGCTTCCCCGCGGCAAACCCGCCCACCACCTGGAGCCGCCGCGTCCAGGGGATCACGACGGCGCTCCGCTACCAGGCGGGGAAGCCCACGGGTGACCCCGGCAAGGACAGCAAGCCGCTCGAATACTTCACCATCAAAGACTGGCTGATCGCCGGGCCCTTCGCCGCCCCGGACCCCTCCAACCTCGACAGCGACCCCGTGGGCGGCGAAGCGGCGATCCTTCCCGCCGAAGGCAAGAAGGAGTGGCGCTTCCTCCGCGCCGACATCGAGACGCAGAGCCGCCACGATCACAACGAAGGCACCTGCGGCCAGAGCTATGTGGACTTCGTGTTCGCCTTCGGCAAGGTCACGATGGAGGGGAATTCTCCGAAGATCGAGGGCGACTTCACGAACAAGGTCGCCTACGCGCATACCTACCTCTTCTCGCCCGCCGAGGCGAAGGTCCTGCTCCAGATCCCCTTCGACGGCACGGCCGCGAAGTTCTGGCTCAACGGGAAAGCGACCGCGCTCGATCCGAAGAATCGGACGAAGGCGTACGACGTGACCCTGGCGGCCGGCTGGAACCGGCTCCTCATTAAAGTCAGCGTCGCCGAGGCGCTGGGGAAGCATTACAGCGGGCGCTGGCTCTCCCGCTGGATGGTCGCCGCCTACGTCACGCCCGTCGGCCCCGTGAGCTACGAGACGAAGAACGTCGCCTGGATGACGAAGCTGACCGGACGCAGCATGTCGCAGCCGATCGTGGTGGGCGAGCGGATCTTCGTGGGCTCGTCGATCTCGGACCTGATCTGCATCTCCAAGGCCGACGGCCGCATCCTGTGGATCCGCACCACGACTCCCGCCGACGCGCCCGGGAATTCCAATCCGGACGCGGCCGCGCTCCTCGAGAAGCTCGGCCGGCAGAACGACGAGCTGACGGCCGCCCTCAATGCGGCGGTCTCGCCGCAGGGGCTGCCGTCGGACAAGGCGGCGGAGCTCGACAAGAAGCTCAAGGAGAAGCGCGAGACCGAGCTCGCGATTCACAGGTCGTACTCGCAGATGGACCGGAAGAAATACCCGCCGTACTTCGAGAACGAGGTCGCGTCGAGCAACGCGACTCCCGTCAGCGACGGCGCCCGGGTCTACTGGGTCGCCGGCGGCGGGATGAAGGGGCCGGGCGCCTACGGGATCAGCTGCTTCGACGTTGACGGGAAGCGCCTCTGGACCGTCCACGAGGTCCTCGGCTCCCTCGAGCACGGCAATCACGCCTCGCCGGCGCTCGTCGAGGGGAAGCTGATCTACTGCGCCAACTCCACGGCGATCGCGCTCAACGCGAAGACCGGCGAGACGGTCTGGAAGAACCCGAAGCTCGGAGACGTCGGCTCGGGGACCTCGCCCGTCGTCGGCCGGCTGGGAAACGAGAGCGTGATCGTCACCCTGAAGCACGTCCTTCGCGTCTCGGACGGCGGCGAGATCGGCAACCACAAGCTGGAGATCTGGGGGACGCTGACCCCGATCGTCGAGAACGGCGTCCTCTACAACACGAGCCGTTTCCGCGGCTGGAACGAACCCGAAGGCGTCATCGCGGTCCGCATGCCCTCGACGGCGGTCTGGGACGCGCCCGGGAAGGATCTCACGATGCCGCTAAGGGGTCCGAACTTCGCGATCGCCTCGCCGCTGCTCGTCGACGGCATCCTCTACGGCGTCGACATGACCGGCGGCATGATCGCGCTCGACGTCGCGTCGAAGCAGGGCCTCTACCGGAAGTGGCTGGACGGCTATAACCGCTACAACCGCTACGTCTACGGCGTCGCGGCCAGCCCGACCTACGCGGGGAAGCACATCTACGTCGTCGACGACGCGGGCTACACGCACCTGATCCAGCCCGGGCCGCAGTTCAAGGAAGTCGCGAAGAACGTGCTCGAGAACATCCACTTCTCCGGCCTGGGCGGGAATCCCTGCAAGCAGGAGTCCTTCTACACGGCGCCCTGGTTCGACGGAAAGGCGATGTATCTCCGCGGCGAGGAGTATCTCTACAAGATCGAGGAGGCGGGGAAGAAGTGATGATCGCGCTCCTTCTTCTGCAGGTCTTCGGTTGGCGCGGGGACGGCACGGGACGCTTCCCCGAGGCGACGCCGGTCCTCGAGTGGTCGACGACGAAGAACGTCCGCTGGACGGCGCCGGTCGGGAAGAGCTACTCGTCCCCCATCCTGACGGAGCGCTGCGTTCTCGTGCTCTCGGAGCCCAATCTTCTGATCTGCCTGGAGCGCGCGACGGGACGGGAACGCTGGCGCCTCCCGCTCCCGCTGAACCCGGACTACAAGGCGAAGGACACCGGGCTGACGGCCGCGACGCCGGTGACCGATGGGAAGACGGTCTACGCCGTGCTCGCCGGCGGGGCGGTGCAGGCGGTCGGCCTGGACGGCACGCTGCGCTGGTCCGCCGCCATCGACGCGCCGCAGAATACGGCGTACGGCCGGAGCGCGTCGCCCGTCCTGGCCGGGGGCAAGCTTCTGGTCCACATGACGAATCTCTATGCGTTCGACGCGGCGAGCGGGAAACAGCTCTGGGTGAACTCGGACGCGCGCTGCACCTACGGCACGCCGCTGGTGACGCGGGATGTCGTCGTGACGTCGGGCGGAGACGTCATCCGCCTCTCCGACGGGAAGGGCCTGAACAGCGGAGTCGGCCCGGCCTTCCACACCACCCCGGTCGAGAAAGACGGCGTGGTCTACTTCGGGGATCGAAAGATCTGCGCGGTCCGCCTCGATTCCGAAGGGAAGGACAAGGAGCTGTGGAACGCGGAGATGACGGGCGACGTCTTCGGCTCGCCGCTCCTCCACGACGGCCTGGTCTTTGCGGCGACGGGACGCGGGACTCTCTTCGCCTTCGACGCCAAGGGAACGGCCGTCATCAACGAGCGGGAGCTTCTCGGCGAAGACAGTCCCGCGGACTCCGTCTACTCCAGTCTCGTGCTCGCCGGCAATCATTTCTTCCTGAATACCAATCAGGGCGAGACGCTCGTTCTCGAGGCGACGCGCGACGCGAAGGTGGTCGCGCGGAACAAGCTCAAGCAGGGCTCCGGCGCGTCGCCGGTCTTCTCCGGGTCCGAGATCTATCTGCGCGACGGCGACACGCTCTACTCGATCGGGAGGTGACCCGTGCGGTGGCTGCTGATTCTTCCGCTGCTCGTCGGCCAGGCGCCGCTGGGCTCCCCCAAATGCCTGCCCACGCCCGAGATGCCGATCGGGTGGCGGGGCGACGGCACGGGGCGCTACCCCGGGGCGACGCCCCCGACCGTCTGGGCGCGGAAGAAGGGCGCGAACCAGAACATCGCCTACATGACCCGGCTCCCGGCGGGCGGAGTCTCCTGTCCGGTGATCGTGGGGGACCGGATCTTCCTGACGACCGAGGTCTCGGACCTGGTCTGCCTCTCCAAGGCCGACGGCCGCGTCCTCTGGATCCGCTCGAATCCGGAGTTCGAAGGCGTGCCGGCGGAGGAGCGCAAGACCTTCGCGTCCCTCGAGCCGCTCTCGGCGCAGCTGGCGAAGCTGAATGCGGAACTGGTGGAGCAGTGCAACGGCGCCCCGGCCGGGTCGCGGAATCCGCTCCCCGCGCAGCAGCGGAAGACGGAGCTCGAGAAGCAGATCGAGAAGGAGCTTGCGGCGATCGACAAGAAGCGCTTCGAGCGCAACTGGGCGCAGGCCGTCTTCGGCTTCGCCGGTCCGACACCGGTCAGCGACGGCAAGCGGGTCTTTGCGTTCTTCACGACGGGCGTCTCCTGCTGCTACGACCTGAACGGGAACCGGAAGTGGATCGCGCGGGGGCAGGGGATGGGAAGCGAGCACGGGAATTTCGCGAGCCCGGTGCTCTGCGGCAACCGCTTCGTGGTCTGGGCGAACGAGCTGCGCGGCTACGACGCCGACACGGGCAAGCTCGTCTGGACGGCGCCGGCGAAGTCGAACAACACGTACGGGTCGCTCTTCCGGATCTTCGCGGGCGAATGGGTGGCGGGCTTCCAGTCCGGCTATTTCGTGCGGGTCCGCGACGGCCAGGCCATCTGGGGGAACTACGTGTTCGGCGACGCCGTGCCGACGCCGATCGTCGAGGCCGGCCACGTCTTCGCCTGGATGGGGTATCCGGTGGCGGGCGGCGACAAGTCGGCGTTCAAGGCGTGGAAGATCCCCGGCACGGCCGACGCGGGAAAGATGTCGCCCGGCTGGGAATTCAAGATGGAGTGGGGGAGCGACGAATTGCCCGTCGACAAGAAGAAGAACCCCTTTGATCGGTCCTTCTGCGCCTCGCCCCTGTACGTCGACGGGCTTGTCTACCAGGTGACGGAGGGCGGCGGCCTGTTTGTGAACGACGCCGCCAGCGGCGAACTGGTGTATCGAAAGGTCCTTCCCTTGAAGCCCAAGACCGAGTACTGGGGCTGGGCGGGCGCGTCGGCGAGTCCGACCCTGGCGGGCAAATACATCTACCTCATGGACAACCAGGGGACGACGATTGTCCTCCAGCCGGGCCGCGTCTACAAGGAGGTGGCCGTCAACGTCTTGGAGGATTCGAAGGACGGCAAGACCCAGGAGCAGAACGTCTCCACGCCGGTCTTCGAAGGCTCGCGGATGTACTACCGCACGCCCGCATTCCTCTACTGCATCGGCCCCTGAGGCGTCCGGCGACTCCGGTTCCAGGCCAGCGTCGGCGGCGGCCGCTGCTTGCTAGTCCTCTTCGCGGAACCAGTCGCCGCTCTCGATGTCGAACTCCGAGCGGGCCTGCTTTTTGGCGTCCTCGATCGACGGGTGCCAGGTGTCGCCGGCGAAGTCCGCCGTGTTGGAGTAGCGGATCAGGAAGAAGCCGGCCTCTTTTTCCTCGATCACGACCCAGGCCGCGGGCGGCAATGTCTCTTTCTCGATGATGCGGCCTTCGACGATTCCGCCGACGCGGTGCTGGCCGGAGACTCGACGGACGAGCGCCTTCAGCCTCATTCCGGCTTGTAGCCGTGCCACATCCAGACCAGTGTGTCGGCTAGGGTCTGCTGGAAGACCTTGCCGTCGCAGTGGCCCGTCGCCTTGCTGAAGACGAAGCGGTAGTCGTAGCCCTTCGCCTTCAGGGCCGCCGCGGTGCGCTGGTTGGCCATCACCCAGTTGTGGTGTCCTTTTTCGTCCTGCTTCGAGCCGTTGTCGTTCTCGGAAACGTGCGTGAAGATCCGCAGGGGCTTCTTCGGCGTGTTCTCGATCAGCTTCATCCCCGAGTGGTACTCCCAGGCGCCCAGCGGGAACTGTTTCTCCTCGGGGGCGTTGTCGGCCTGCTGGTCCACGAAGGTCCCCGAGTAGGTGATGAGGCGGCGGAAGAGGTCGGGACGGAACCAGCCGGCCGTCAGCGCCGCCGCGCCGCCCGAGCTGCAGCCCATCAGCGCCTTGCCCCAGGGGTCCGACGTGAACGCGAGCTTCGGGTACGCGGCCTTGATCTTCTCGTTGGCCAGCACCGCGGGCAGCACCTCCTCCTGGAGGAAGCGCGCGTTGCGGTCGGACATCGTGTCGTACTCCAGGCCGCGCTCGCTCCCCTTGCTGTCGTTGCCGCCGTTCTGGACGCCGATCACGATGAAGGCCGGCAGCGAGCGGTTCGGATCCTTCGAGACGGTCAGGTTGTCCAGCGCGGTGCGGACCAGGTTCATGTTGCCCGGCGCGTCGAACATCATCAGGATCGGCGCCTTCGTGCCGTCCTTGTAGGCGGCCGGGACGTAGACGTAGATCTTCCGCTCCTTGCCGACCCTCTTGGGGTCCAGGGTACTGTCGGTGCCGGGGAAGATCTTGCTCTCCGCGAGCGGCATGATGAAATCGAAGGACTGGCCCTTCGGGTTGCCCTTGTCCTTCAGGTCGGGGTCAACCTGATAGTCCGGCCCGATCTCGATGTCGCCGTTGCCGGTCTTGTCCTGCGCCGTCATGCACAGCAGGAACAGCACGCCCGCGATCCGCATCATCCTTCCTCCATGAATCCGAGTCCCTAGATCCTACGCCGAGTCCTCCCTCTTTCCTTCAAGAAGGGGATATTATTTTCCCCAGATAGGAGGGTGTCCGATGACATCGCATGTTCTTCGAACGGGCAGTTCCCTGGCCATCCTGCTCGCGTTCCTCGCCCCGACGTCCGCGACAACGTTCTCGGGGCCGGCGATCGGGCTCTCGGCAACGTCGCTCTCGTTTACGGGGAAGGAGGGTGGCCACAACCCCGTCGACAAGCACGTCTCTCTGACGAACACGGGCGACAAGGGAACCATTCTCCAGTGGACGGCCACCTCGAGCGAACCTTGGCTTACCGTCAACCCCGCGTCAGGCAACCTGGGCACCGGGCCCGTCATCCTGCAGATCAAAGTGAACATGACGTATCAGGTGGAAGGCTGGGTCGGGGCCACCTCGACCGTGAACGCGCCTTCGCCGCGGCGAATCCATTCCGCGGTTTGGGCGGCCAACCGCATGATCGTGTGGGGCGGCTCCGCCTCGCCCGACCAGCAGTACGACGATGGTGCGCTCTACGACCCCGTGACCAACACCTGGACCGGGACGACCTCGATGGTCGGCGCGCCGACGGCCCGGCAATTCCACACGGCGGTGTGGACCGGTGCCGAGATGATCGTCTGGGGCGGATGGAGCAACCAGACGAGCTACGTGGCAACGGGCGCGAAGTACTTCCCCGACGGCTGGCTCGGCGCGACCTCGACCGTGAACGCCCCCGAGCGGCGTGAGGCGCACTCGGCCGTCTGGACGGGGAGCGAGATGATCATCTGGGGCGGCTACATCGACCCCGAACGCAACACCGGAGCCCGGTACGATCCGACGACCGATGCATGGACCGGAGCGACGAGTCTCGTCAACGCACCGGAAGTCCGGCAGGAGCACGTCGGCGTCTGGACCGGGAGCCGCATGATGGTGTGGGGTGGTCGCCACACGACGTCGAACTTTCCCTTCGGCAACGATCTGAACACGGGAGCCTTCTACGATCCGGTGACCGACAGCTGGACCGGCGAGACGTCGATGACGGGCGCTCTCGAACCCCGAGTCAACCCGAGCGTGGTCTGGACCGGGAAGGAAGTGATCGTCTGGGGCGGATATAACCAGGACGCGGGCGGCATCTACTACAATACCGGCAAGCGTTTCAACCCGGTCACGAACACCTGGCTCAAGCCTCTCCCGACGACGGGGGCTCCCTCGCCCCGCCTGCGACACCGGGCCGTCTGGACGGGGACGAAGATGATCGTGTGGGGCGGAGAAGGGCCCGAAGGCGCCCTGAACACCGGGGCCATCTACCAGCCTCCGATCCCGTCCTTGGGCACTCAGCAGGCCACGATCACCATCACGGCGCCTGGGGCGACCAACAGCCCTCAGACCATCACGGTCCAGTTGACGGTGCAGCCTTAGCATTTCCGGGCGCCGGCTCCCGGACCACGAGTCCGGGAGCCAGCGCCATTTTCTGCATCATTTCAACCCGTTGCAGTTACTTTTCCTACGGCAACGGTTACTCCTGAGCAGGAGCGGCGATCATCCTCATCAGGAGCCCCCCATGACCCTCGCGATCGCCGCCCTGATCCTCTGCAGCGTCCAGGCCGAACCCGTCCGGCGTGACTCCGACCCGCACGTCGTCCGCAAGATTGCCTTCGGCGACTACGGGAGCAAGTACATCCGGATCGGCGACCTCGACGGCGACGGCCGCGTCGACCTGCTCCTGGTCCAGGCCAACGCGCCCGGCGGCGAGGAGAAGGCCGTCATCACCTGCCTCACGGCCGTGACGCTCGACGGCAACGTCCTCTGGCAGGTCGGCACGCCCGACCCGAAGAACAACTACTTCGCCTCCGACTTCCCGATCCAGATCCACGATCTCGACGGGGACGGGAAGAACGAGGTCATTTACATGCCCGACGACCGGAACCAGCTGCGCATCCTGGAGGGAGCCACGGGCAAGCTCCGGCGCGAGGTCCAGCTCGAGGGCGGCCACGACAGCCTCCTCTTCGCCGATTTGTCCGGCGCCGGGCGGCCCCGCGACCTCGTGGTCAAGAACCGCTACACGGCCTTCTGGGTCTTCGACAAGGACTTCAAGCTCCAGTGGTCCCGGACGAACGTCAACACCGGGCACTATCCCATCGAGGTCGACCTGGACGGGGACGGGAAGGACGAGCTGCTGGTGGGCTATACCCTCTACGACGCCAAGGGGAAGGAGCTCTGGTCCCTGCCGGGCTTCGACCTGGATCATCACAACGACGCCACCTTCATCGAGGACATGGACGGCGACGGCAAGCCGGAGTTCGCCGTCGCGACGAGCGGGGACGCCCTTCTGCTCGACGCCTCCGGCAAGACGCTCTTCCGCAAGCCCATGCAGCACTGCCAGCACGCCCTGATCGGCAAGTTCCGTCCCGACCTGCCGGGGAAGCAGGCCTTCTACATCAGCCGCGAGATCCGCGGGGCCAAGATCGACCTCTCGCTGCCGCTGGGATCCCGGGAGATCCGGACCTGCAGCGCGGTGATGGTCACGAAGTCGGGCGAGGAGCTCTTCCAGCGGGCCGGCGGCGACATCTGGTTCACGGGCTGCCTCCGCATGGAGCACTGGACCGGGAATCCCGACGAGCACTTCGTCCTGCTCTACAGCCGGGGCTTCGCGCCGCCCTGCCTGCTCGACGGCCGGGGCCGGGAGGTCGCGGTCTTCCCGTTCCCTCCCGCCATCACCCGGCCGGGGAAGGGGCCGGGCGGCAGCGACGAGTACGAGGACTACTACGTCCACCACGTGGCCTGCTGGGGCGACGAGCGCGAGGAGGTCCTGGTCTACAATCAGAAGGAGCTCTGGATCTACACGAACCGCGCCCTGCTCGAGAAGGCCCGGCTCTACAACAGCACCTACTACCCCGGGCGCCAATAACCAGCGGATTGTATAACTGTCATTAACGCCCTCCCCGGGAAAGTGCCGCCTTCCGGAGAATCTTCCGCTCCGTTCGACGATTTGCCGTCAGATTCCGCCGCCCGCCCCCGTGATGTGCAAACAACCGAGCGGGACCGGGGTATCACGGGAGGCTGGAATGAAGCGGCTGATCATCATTATTTCGGGCATGCTGTTCGGAGTCCTGGGCTGGACGCTGCCGGCCCTGGCGCAGACAACCGTGACCCTGCAGCAGGGGACGGCGGGCTACACGGGCACCATGGACACCTACATCGACCAGTTCACGCCGACCGACTTCTACGGCGGCGTCGAGCGCATCGAGATCCGCTCCTACGACGCGGGCAGCGGCCTCACCGAGAAGCAGAACCTGCTGCTGCGCTTCGAGCTCTCGAGCATCCCGAGCAGCGCCACGGTGACGAGCGCGTCGCTCAAGCTCTACAACATCCGCGCCACCGCGAACGACGCCGCGGACGCCATCGTGCTGGGGAAGTGCACGACGGCCTGGAACAACCAGTCGACCTGGAGCATGGGGGTCCCGTCCACCGTGTCGACCGGCGTGACCTGCCCCTCGGTCGCGTCCTACACGCTCGCGCCCGCGACCCCGGAGGCCTACACGATCACGGGCCTGGCTTCCCTGGTGCAGGGCTGGGTCACGACGCCCGGGAGCAACCTCGGGCTCATGATGTCGATCACCTCGAACCTCAACATCCGCTTCGCCTCGAGCGAGTACTCCACGGCCACGTACCGGCCGGCCCTCACCGTGACCTACACGACCGCGGGGGCGCCCCCGACCCTGACGGTGGATCCGACTCCCGCGATCATGACGACGTCACCCCTCACCGTGACGGGCACGGCGACCCCGGTGTCGCCCGCCACGATCTCGACGGTTACGTGGTCGAACGCCCAGGCCGGCACGAGCGGGACCGCGACGGGGACGACGTCCTGGTCGGCCACGATCCCGCTGGTCCGCTTCAACAACACGATCACGATCACCGTGACCGACAGCACGGGCGCGACGGCGACGTCGACCTTCACGGTGTCGTATTCGCCGCCGAAGACGGCGGGGAGCGGCGGCAGCGGGCACAAGGCCTGCGGCTTCGGGGTGGCGTTGGCCGCGACCGGAGACTCGTGGCTGGTCGCGCTCGCGCTGATCGCGTTGCTGCTGGCCGCGACGAAGCGGCGATGAGAGGAATTGTCGTCAGATTCGGTTTCGAAGACCCGTAGTCCTGTAAAGCATGGTGATTTCCTACTGCTCCCGATGTGCGCAGCGGATCCACGAGCGCCGGGATGCCGACCCGGGCGCTCGGGCGACCCCTCTCGTCACCTTGCCTCTCTGCACCGAATGTGCCCCGCCTCTTCCGCGGGACGAGCAGCCTTCGCCGGAGCCTGAACTGGTGTTGAAGCGCTGGCGCAGGAGGATCTCCCGTCGCTAAGCCGGACCCCTCGGCGGCCTCAACGGAATCTTGGAGCGTGGATCGATGCGACCTCTTCTTTTCTTTCTTCTCGCCACCGCTGTTGCCGCGGCCTCGCCGAGCCCCGACGTCACCGTCAGCGACGTGAAGGGCCTCCTCTCCGCGGTCGCCTCGATCGGGCCCGGAAAAACGATCCTGATCGCCCCGGGCACCTACGTGCTCCCCAGCCGCATGCCGATCACGAACGCCGGCACGTCCTCCGCTCTCGCGGTGATCGCTTCGCTGCGCGGCCTCGGGACCGTGACCATCGACGCCAACGGCAACGAGGAAGCCTTCCTGGTCAACGGCGGCAGCTTCCTGCGCTTCGAAGGCCTGACCATCCTGGGCGGCGCCTGCCACGCCATCAAGGTCGATCCGCCCAGCACCGACGTCGTCATCGTGGGCAACCGCTTCTTCGACAACTCCCGCACCTCGAATCTCAAAGACCAGGTGAGCGCCGTGAAGGGCGATCCGGGCGCCGCGCGGGTGACGGTCGAGAACAACATCGTTGAGCAGATCGCGAGTTACGGCGGCGACAACTTCCAGGGCATCGACTGCAACGCGGGCGTCGACTGGGTGGTCCGCGGCAACACCGTGCGGGACATCCGCGGCGCGGCGCTCTCGGGGTCGGGGATCCAGTTCAAGAGCGGATCGACCGGCACCGTCATCGAGAACAACCTGGTCCTGCGCTGCGGCCTCAACGGCATCGTCTACGGCGGCTTCGGCAACCCCGCGTGGGGGAAGCAGAAGTACGAGCACGTGGGCGGCGTCGTCCGGAACAACGTCGTGGCCGAATGCGCCGACGCGGGCATCACCTGCATCAACACCAGCGACGGCAAGGTCGTGAACAACACGCTCTACAACAACGGCCACAACCCGGACGTGCGGATCGTCGCCCGAAACCTCGAGTTCCGGAACAACATCCTGGACTGGCCGATCGAGTTCCGCGACGGCACGATGGGCGCGAAGTTGAACAACGTGGTCCTGCGGAAGCCGTCCGACGGCAGCTGGTTCGTGAACGCGACGGGCGCGGACTTCCGTCTGCGCTCCGACGCGGCGGTGGCGCCCGACCTGGGGGCCACGCTCTCGAAGAAGCCCTCGCGCTCCGGCGGGGGCAAGAACGGCCTCAAGCAGGGCCACGAGGCGCTGGCGCGCGGCGATCTCGCGAAGGCCTACAGGCATTTCGAGGGCGCGCTCGCGGAGGGCGGGGAGGAGGAGCTCGTGGCACAGGCCCGGGACGCCATGAAGAAGATCGAGCAGGCGGCGCTCGGCCGCCTCAAGGAAGTCCAGGCGCTGGAAGCCATCGGCGAGACCGCCGACGCCATCACGGCCTACCAGGACCTCCTCAAGGAGTTCGCCGGCGTCCCCGCCGCCCAGGAGGCGAAGCTGCGGATCGACGCCTTGAAGAAAAGTCCCCCCGCCAAGAAGTAGTCAGGGCGGGCCCGACCATGTAGTATCGGGTCGGCCATGAAAGTCACCTTTCTGGGGACCGGCGGGACCTATCCCACGGCAGCGCGCAACGTCACGTCGCACGCCGTCCGGGTGAAGGGCGAGTCGATCCTCTTCGACTGCGGGGAAGGGACCCAGCGGCAGCTCCAGCGGAGCGGCGCCCGCTTCGGCGTCCACCGCATCTTCTTCTCGCACCTCCACCTGGACCACGTCCTGGGCCTCCCCGGCTACCTCGGCACGCTGGGGCTCCTGGGCCGCAAGGAACCGATGCGGCTCTACGGCCCCCTCGGCTCGCGGCCCTTCCTCCAGATGCTGGCGGGCCTCGCGGGCGGCATCGACTACGGCGTCGAGATCCAGGAGCTCGACGATGGCGCGAGCGTGGAGGCCGAAGGCTTCCGTGTCGTCGCGGCCCGGGTCGAGCACGTCGGCATGTGCCTCGCGTTCCGGGTCGAGGAGGACGAGCGGCGGGGGAACGTCGACCTCGAGCGCGCCGCGGCGGCCGGCATCCAGCCGGGGCCGCTGCTCGGCAAGCTCCTGGACCAGGGCAGCATCGAGGTCGGGGGGCGGACCATCCGCAAGGAGGACGTCATCGGGCCCACGCGGCCGGGCCGCTCGCTGGTCTTCAGCGGCGACACGCGGCCCTGCGCGGCCCTTACGCGGCTCTCCCGGGGCGCGGACCTCCTGATCCACGAGTCGACCTACCTGCACGAGCTCCAGTCCGAGGCGGTCGCGCGCGCCCACTCGACGGCCGTCGAGGCGGCCAAGACGGCGGCCGAGGCGGGGGCCCGGCGCCTCGCCTTGACGCACCTGAGTCCGCGCCACCAGGACGCGCCCGCGCCGCTGCTCCGCGAGGCGAGCGCGATCTTCCCGGGCAGCTTCCTGCCGAGCGACCTCGACGAGCTCGAGATCCCGCTCGTCCCGTAACGGCCCGCCCCCGGGGGGATCGACGTTGCGATGGCCGCGTGCGTCTTCTGCGACATTGCCGCCAAGAAGATCCCCACCCGGATCGCGGGCGAAACCGACGACCTGGTGGCCTTCCACGATACGAACCCCCAGGCCCCGGCGCACGTCCTCATCGTTCCGCGCAAGCACGTCGAGAGCGTGGCGGACCTGACCCTGGGCGACGCCGGTCTTGCGGGCGGGATCTTCATCTTCGCGGCCGCGCTGGCCCGGCAGCTGGGCCTCGAGCGCTCCGGCTACCGGCTCGTCGTCAACACCGGTCCGGCGGCGGGCCAGACGGTGAAGCACCTCCACCTGCATCTCCTGGGAGGCCGCGACCTGGGCTGGCCTCCGGGGTAGCCCGATGCCGATGTCCTACCCGCCCATCGGCAACTACGGCCTGATCGGCAACATGATCACGGCCGCGCTGGTCGGCATGGACGGCTCGATCGACTGGCTCTGCCTCCCGCGCTTCGACTCGCCGAGCGTCTTCGGGGCGCTGCTCGACGCGAAGAAAGGCGGCCGCTTCCGGGTCGCACCCGTCGCCGAGGCCCACGCGCGCAAGCAGTTCTACTGGCCCGACACGAACGTCCTCGTGACGCGCTTCTTCACCGAGGGCGGCGTGGGGCAGGTCACGGATTACATGCCCGTGGGAATCGCGAAGAACTGCGAGGGCTACCGCTGGCTCGTCCGCGAAGTCCGCGTGATCCGCGGCTCGGTCCGCTTCCGCCTGGAGTGCCGTCCGGCCCCGAACTACGGACAGGACGAGCAGGAACTGCTGGTGATCCCCTCGGGGGCGTCCTTCATCTCGCGGAACGCGCGCTTCGCGCTGGAGAGCCGCCTCCCGCTGCATGCCCGCGAGGGAGCGGCGGTCGCAGAATTCACCCTTGGGGAAGAGGAGTCGACCAGTTTCATCTTCCGGGACGAAGCGGACTCGGGCTGCCCGCCGGCCGCGGGACTGGACCCCGGCGCGCTCTTCCGCGCCACGGTCGACTTCTGGCACCGCTGGCTCTCGCGCTGCCACTACCAGGGCCGCTGGCGCGAGGCGGTCCAGCGCTCGGCTCTCACGCTCAAGCTGCTCACCTACGAGCCCACCGGGGCGATCATCGCGGCGCCCACCTGCAGCCTTCCGGAGGAGATCGGCGGCGTGCGCAACTGGGATTACCGCTACTCGTGGATCCGCGACGCCGCGTTCACGCTCTATGCGTTCATGCGCATCGGCTTCACCGAGGAAGCGGCGCGCTACATGGATTGGATCGACAAGCGGTGCCACGATGCGGAAGGGCGCTTCCCGCTCCCGGTAATGTTCACGATCGACGGCGAGCCGGTGCCGGACGAGCTCCTGCTCACGGGCATGGAGGGCTATCGGGGGTCGAAGCCGGTCCGCATCGGCAACCAGGCGGGCCGGCAGTTCCAGCTCGACATCTACGGCGACCTGATGGACGCGGTCTATCTCTACAATAAGTATGGCGCGCCCATCTCCTGGGACCTCTGGGTGCACCTGAGGGCCCTCCTGGACTGGCTCTGCGACGCCTGGAAGCGCCGGGACGCGGGGATCTGGGAGGTGCGGGGCCCGCTGCAGCACTTCGTCTACTCCAAGCTCCTTTGCTGGGTCGCGTTCGACCGGGGCCTGCGGCTGGCGGACAAGCGCTCGTTCCCGGCGGACATCCCTCGCTGGCGGGCCGCGCGCGACGCGATCTACGAGGAAATCATGAGCCGGGGCTGGAGCGAGCAGCTGGGCAGCTTCGTGCAGGCCTACGACGCCCGCGCCCTCGACGCGGCGACCCTCATGATGCCGATGGTGTTCTTCGTCTCGCCGACGGACCCGCGAATGCTCCGGACCCTGAAGGCGATCCGCCGGCGCCCGTCGGACGGCGGGCTGGTCCTGAGCGGCCTGGTGAACCGCTACGACACGGGGGTTACGGACGACGGGCTTCCGGGCGGCGAAGGGAGCTTCAATCTCTGCACGCTCTGGCTCATCGAGGCGATGACGCGCGCGGGCCGGGAGGACGCGGTCTTCATCCGCGACGCGCGCCTGCTCTTCGAGCAGATGCTGGGCTACGCGAACCACCTGGGCCTCTACGCGGAGGAGACCGGCCCCAACGGCGAGGCCCTGGGGAACTTCCCTCAGGCCCTGACGCACCTGGCGCTCATCAGCGCCGCGTTCAACCTCGACCGCGCCCTCGGCGGCCACCACGGCGAGCGCACCGAGCGCACGCCCGTCGCCTGAAGCCGTCGTCAGGCTCCGCAGTCCCCGACCTCCTCGACGGGTTCCAGGCCGTACGGCATGTCCTGTCCGTAGATCATGCCGCCCGTGAGTTTGCGCCATTTGCGCAGCAGGGTCGTCCGGCTCTCGAACTGCTCCGGGTCCATCTGGATCGCGTTCAGGCGGCAGTACGACGCGCAGCGCGGCCAGGCGAAATGGCCGACGCATTCGGTGCAGCGGGCGGGGTCGACGTCGTAGGTCGGAAGTCCGCTCGTCCGGGTGGGGGGCCGGATGGCCCCCATGGGGCAGAGCTCCGAGCAAAGGCCGCAGCCGGCGCATCGGTCCGCCTGGATTCGCATGGCCATGGGATCTCCTCCAGCAACTCCCGCCCGGGCTTCGTTTTGCAAGCGGCATGCCACGACCCAGGCGCCAGGAAGGGCGTCGCCGGCGCGGCGGGTTTCGCGGGACCCGCGAGAAATCCCGCAGCTGCATTTTCCGCAAACGGCCTCCGGCCAATCCCTAATCGGAGGGTGTGCGGAGGACCCCCATGAAGACGCTCGAAACGATCCTGGTGCTGCTGATGCTGGTCGCCGCCGGTTGCGGCGACGAGAAGGACAAGGCCGGGACGCCGCCGCCGGCGCCCACGGAGCTCTCGCAGAACTCCCGCAACGGCGCGGAGGTCCTCCCCTGGGGCGGCCAGACGGGTGATGACGAGGTGCTGCTCAGCGCCCGGGTGGCGTCCAATCCGGGCGATCTGAGGGTTCGCCTGCTCGTCGAACTGGCGCTCGAGGGCACGTTCAGGGGCATTCCGACGATGACCAGCGGCTGGATGGCGAACGGGGAAAGGGTCATCATCCGCGCACCGATCCCCCAGGCGGGTGCTTACTGCTGGCGGGCCTGGGCCGAGGATAGCGTAGGCCGGAGCTCCGGCGTGGCGAGCACTCCCGCGGGCACCGCGTTCACGATGGATCCCCTGCTTCCGACGGACCCCGCGCAGAACAGGATCGGCGGGTACTGGAGCATCGGCAGCGGAACGGAGACGACGGACATCGGGGTCGAGCTGTCCGCCCGGGTGCGCAGCCTGGACGGCAACATGGTTCGGCCGCAGTTCGAGGTCAAGCCGCTCGGGACGCCCTTCGACGGCGGCAATCTTCAGCTCGGGCTCTACGTGTCCAGCAGCGCGACGTCCAAAGCCGTCGTGCTTCTGCCCGTCGGCTCCTATCACTGGAGGGTGAGGGCGGAGAACATCGCGGGCCCGACGGGTCCCTGGCTCTACTACGGCGGAAACGACGCGCTGCAGCCGGAGCCGGCCGACTTCATCCGGGTTTCTACGAGCGAGCTCAGCACGCCGGCGCTGCCTTCCTCCCTGGGGCAGTTCCATTCGGACGCCGTCACGGCCATCCCGTTCGGCGGCGACACGGCGGAGGACAAGGTCGTTCTGAGTGCTTACGTCAGTGCGCCCGCCGGGATGTCCGCGCTCGAGGTGGAGGTCAAGGCGCCGCTGCAGGGCTTTGACGGCACGAACACCGTGCTCGGGTCCTTCGTCGGAAGCGGCGCGTCGCGGGCGGCGGTCTCGCTCAGCCCGGGTTCCTGGCACTGGCGCGCCCGGACGAAGGACGTGCAGGGGTCCGTGTCGGACTGGGTGATCTTCAGCGGCGCCCCGACGTCCACGGACTTCAAGGTCCTCTCCCCGGTCAACCAGCCGCCGCTCGCGCCGACGTCGCTGCGTCAGTACCAATCCAACGGGTGGCAGGGGATGTCCGTGGGGGACGTCGTGGCCCAGTCGTCCACGATCGTCAAGGCCGACGTGTCCGATCCGGACCCGGGCAACGGTCTCGTTCTCGAGGTCGAAGTGAAGCCCTTCGGGACTCCGTTCACGAACGTGCCGAGCGCCGCGAGCCTCATCCTGAGCTCCGGCAGCAGCGCCACGGTGATGGTGACGGGTCTGACGCCGCAGAGCGCCTACCACTGGCAGGCCCGCGCGGTCGATCAGGCCGGGGCGGCCTCGGCCTGGGTGGAATACCTGGGCTCGACGCCGTCGGAAGAAGCGCCCCCGAGCTATGGCGGCGGCAGCAGCGGCGGCGGATGCGGGGGGACGATCGCGGTGCCGCCCGGAGTCGGCATCCTTCCGCTGGCCCTGCTGGCCGCGGCGTTCGGATTCCGCCCCCGGAGGGGCAGCTTCCGGGCCTCGCGGTAGCGCTTCAGCGGAGCGGAGGCGATCCCTGCGTCGGAGCTGTTCCGGGCGGGCACTATAGACGCATGACACCGTTGCATCGCCTCCTGGCTCTCCTGGCGTTGAGCGCGCTGGCGCTTCCGGCCGAGTCGCAGACTGCTCCGAACGACGCCGAGGTCGTCAGCAACATCACCGTGCTGTCCGACAAGACCGAAGACCTTTCGAGCTTCGACGCCTGGAAGAAGGCGGTGATCAAGGACGGCATGAGCGACGAGCAAAAGGTGCTCGCGGCCTGGGAAACGACGGTCAAGTTCCGGCACCATGACTCCACTCCAGCCGAGTTCCTCGGCCTGGGCGATGCCGGCAGCGTCGATGCGTTCAAGCTCTTCAACGTGTACGGCTATTGCGGCGGCTCCGCCGCCCAGTCCGCCTTCCTTCAGCTGGTCCGGCAGCTCGGATTCGAAGCGCGCCTGTGGACGGTCAACCGCTGGGAGGCCCCGGAAGTGAAGTACGGCGGCGCCTGGCACTACGTCGATCCCGGCCTGATCTGCTACTTCCGGAAACCCGACGCGTCCGTGGCGTCCGTCGAGGAGCTCGTCGCGGCGCTGAAGGAGTGGTACGAGCGCAACCCGGGCTACCTCGGCAATGACGGGAAGATCAAGGAGTTCCAGAACAATCCGGGAATCAAGAGCGGCCCGCCTCTGATCGCGACCTGTCCGACCTATGACGCGCGGGGGAACTTCCCTCTGAACTTCTTCGGTTGGTTCACGGCGATGGTCATCTTCGATGGAAGCAACAAGACGCCGTTTCCGTACGAGGAGGCCGCCAGCCAGGGCTTTCGAATGAATCTTCAGCTGCGGAAGGGGGAGCGCATCACCCGGAACTGGGGTCATCGAAACCTCCACGTGAATGCCCAGGGCGGGGGCAACGTCGAATGCCTGGGCACGACGACCGGGAAGGGCGTGCTCTACTACACGCCCGCCTGGGGAGATCTCGGCAACGGTCGAGTGGGGAACGGCACGCACGAGTATGTCGTGCCGCTCGAGGATCGTCCATTCCTGAGTTCGGAGAACCTGTCGCCAAAGGGTCGACTGACGGCGAAGGACGACACGCGGCCGGCCGAAGCCGTCCTCCGGATGGCGAGCAGCTACGTCTATCTGGACGGACAGCTCACGCTTGGCGCGGCGGGCTCGGTCGACGTCCTGCTTTCCGACAATCATGGCCGGAGTTGGACGCCGGTCGCGACCGTGAGCGGGACTCAGACGATCGATCTGACACCGCACGTGCTGCGTCGCTATGACTACCGGCTGAAGTTCCTCCTGAAGGGAAAGGGGGCGGCGCTGGACTCCGTCCGGCTCACGCACGACATCCAGCACTCGCAGCGAGCGTTGCCCGCGCTGGGTCCGGGGGAGAACCGGATCTCGTTCGGCGCCGGGGCGCGGGAAGGAACGATCGCGATCGAAGGCGCCGGTCCGAAGTTCCGGGGCAAGCAGGTGACGTATGAGGAGCTGGGCGCCGTCTTGACCAACATCAACAAAGAGAGGGTTGAGGCCGGGGGTCCCTGGATTCCGCAGGGCCCCAGCGGGACCGTGACGTTCCCGGTCGAGACCCCGGGCGACCTGACGCGCCTGCGCTTCGGCTGCGGCTACAAAGCGGGATCGAAGGACGAAGGCTGGGACCTGCAGGTGTCCTTTGACGACGGGAAGACGTTCAAGACGGTCGGGCGGGCATGGGGCCCCGCGCGGATTGCAGGAACGTGGGTGAGCGTGTCCGACATTCCGGCGGGCTCGCGCCGGGCGTTGGTCCGCTATTCAGCCTCCAGCCGCGGCGACCTGGTTCTCTGGCGCCATCGGATCGAGGCGGACTACAAAGAGCCGCGCGGCGGCTTTGCGCCGATCACGGTCACCTACCGTTGGGAGGAGAACGGTCAGCCCCGGGAGGACGTCCATGTCGCGCGGTCGCCGGCCGAAACCTACTCGATCCGCTGCGCGGGGAAGCCTCTGTTGAAGTCCATTTCCATCGAACGGTCGGCGCGCTGAGCGCCTACTTCCGGGCCTCGCGGTCGAGCGCGCCGGTCTCCTCGCGGTAGCGCTTCTGGTCGCGGTCGGCGTCCTCCGGCAGATCCACCCGCTTGCCGCGGTGGAGCGCGAAGGGCTTGCCCTTCTCGATGACCAGGCAGGCCGTGCGGCCCTGGGGGTCGTAGAAGCGTGAGAGACCCACGTCGATGACCAGCACCCGCCCGCTGAACCGGGATACGACGGCGCCGTCGGTGTAGGTATGGCCGACCGTGATGCGCGCGATCTGATAGTTGGCGAGGACCTTGCGGACATGCCCTTCGAGGAGCGGCTCCTCGCCCTGGGCGAGGCCACGGTACCAGAGCGGGCCGTTGGGGTCCTGGACGATGCCGCCCTCGAGCTTCGAGAAATCCTGGAGCTCCGCGCGGACGCGCTCGTTGATCGCGCGAACGCCGGTGTCGGCGTACTTCGGCGAGATCCCGCCGTGGAGGAAGAGGGTGCCGTCGATCTGCAGCACGGCGTGGTGGGTGCGGATCCATTTCCCGTAGGTCCCCTGCGGCGAGAAGGCGCGACGGTGCTCCGCGAAGCCCAGGGGGACTTCGGCGTCCCAGCGCTTGCGGTAGGCGTCGTCGACCTTGGGGGCCTTGCCGGAGCGTTCGAGCTCCTTGCGGTGCTCCTGGAAGAACTCGTCACGCGCCTTCTCGGAGTTCTCGTCCCGGAACGCGGCGATCTCGCCGGGCGAGAGGTAGCGGAGGTCGCCGTAGAGGTTCATCGCCTCATGGTTGCCGATGAGGCAGTGCACCGCGCCCCCGGCCTCTCGCGCCTCCGTCTCGAGGCGCATCAGGAGGTCCATCGCCTTGCGCGAGTCGGCCCCGCGGTCGAGGACGTCGCCCGTCTGCACCAGGTGGGTCTTGCCGCCGGCCCACTTCAGCTGTCCGTCGAGGAGCCCCGCGGACTTCAGGACCGTGACGAACTGATCGTAGTCGCCGTGGACGTCCCCGACGGCGACGACACGTTCAACGCCGCTGATGATGTCGTCGCCGGCCGGCGGCCAGGCGACGAGGAGCAGCAGGAGCGAAAGGGCGCGAATCATCTCCCCGATAGATAACCCGGCGGGAGGCGTGGACGCAAGGATCGCGTGAGGCTCAGGCCGCTTCCGATTCCGACTTCGACTTGCACTCGATGCAGGTCAGGGCGGTCGGGATGGCTTCGAGGCGGGCGACCGGGATCGGCTGGCCGCAGCCGTCGCAGAGGCCGTAGCTGCGCCAGTCGATGCGCTCCAGGGCGCGGTCGATGTCGCCGAGCTCGCTCTGCTGGCGGCCGATCAGGTTCAGCGAGAGGTCCTGCTCGCAGACGTCGGCGGCCAGGTCGGCGACGTCGTCGGTGACCGTGGTCTCGTCGTCGGCGTTTTCGCCCGGCCGGCGCCTCGCCGCCTGGGCGAGCCCCTCGCAGCTCTGGAGGATCTCCGCGCGCCGTTCGTCGAGAAGCCCCCGGAACCTCGCGAGTTCGGCGGGGGGAAGGGGCGAGCAGTTGCGGCGGTTCCGGACGGTGGTATCGGGTTCCATTTGATTGTCACTCCTAGTTGCTCGGCTATTTACGACGGGGGTTCGGGGCGCGTGACGGAGGAAGCGTTTCCTCCTAATCGAACGATTCGTGTGACGCACCCGGGCGGCTGTCGTACATGGCCGTGAATCCGACGGAGGAAGGAACTCGCCATGATCTACAGCGAAAACCTCGATATGACCAGCGTCGTGGCTCGCGAGCGCGAGCTCATGACCCGCGCGCTGTCCGGCGACACCGAAGCCTACGGCGAACTCTTCGAGATCTGCCAGCCGAAGATCTTCCGGATGTCCTACGGCATTCTTCACGATAACGCGGCGGCCGAGGATGCCGTCCAGGAAACGTTCCTGAAGGGCCTGGACCGGATCTCCACGTACCGGGGCGACTCGGCCCCGAGGGCGTGGTTCGCGTCGATCGCGCTCAACGTCTGCCGCCACCGGATCCGCGAGGGCAAGCACCTTGAGGCGGGCGTCACGGACCGGAAGCTCGAGGGCGGCCGCCGGATCTTCCGGCCGCGCACTCGCGCGGCGGCGTCCCGCGCCGTGCAGCACGAGGACCATCGCCTGCTCGCGATCGCGATGGGCTTCCTCACCGAGTCGCAGCGCGAGGTCTTCATCCTGCACTACGATCAGGGCCTCTCGTACGACGAGATCGGCGAGATCCTCGGCCTGCGGGCGGGGGCGGCGCGCGCGCTGGCGCATCGCGCGAAGGCCAATCTCCGCGACAAGCTGGGCTCCGACGTCTGGATCTCGAAATACGCGTCGGCGACCTAGGCCGGTTCATAATATATTTCGCATAACAAAAAGCCTATCCGCGGCTCTCGATCCCCGTCAGGTGTAGGGTGGGAGGGGGGATGACCTTTCCCCCCCGGGAGTCCATTCCCGGTTCAGGCGTCGAGGGCGCATCATGAATGTCTCCGAGTTCCTCATCCTGATGGTGGAGGACGAACCCGATCAGGTTCTCTTCACCCAGCGGGCTCTCGAAAAGGCGAATCTCGTCAATCCGCTGCGCATCGTCTCCAACGGCCAGCTGGCCATCGCCTACCTGTCCGGGAAGGAGCCGTATGCCGACCGCCAGGCCAACCCGCTGCCTTCCCTGATCCTGCTCGATCTCAAGCTCCCGCGCATCGGCGGCCTCGAGGTGCTGGCCTGGATCCGCTCGCAGCCGAAGCTCAAGGGCATCCCGGTCGTGGTCCTGACCTCGTCGATCAACCCGAAGGACCGCGAGCGCGCCGACCAGCTCGGCGTGAGCTCCTACCTCTGCAAGCCGGTCGACTCCGAGGGGCTCCTCGAGATGATGAAGTCGATCGGGATGTACTGGATGATCCTCCGGAAGAATCCGGACCCCTGCCCGCCGGCCGCTGCCGCGTCGCCCGAACTCGCGGCTCTGCACGTGCTCGTCGTCGACCACGACCGCGACTTCCTGACCGCGCTCGCCGAGGGCCTGCGGCGCCGCACGCCGTCGGTCCAGGCGGACGGCGCGGCGAGCGGCGAGGACGCGCTGGGGCTGCTCTCGTCCAACAGCTACGACGCGGTCCTGGTCGACCGCGAGGCCGTCGGCGACGACCTGGCGGGCTTCCTGGGCAAGGTCGCGGCCGCGCGCTCCGGCGTCCCGATCTTCCTCCTGGCCCCCGAAACGGAGTCCGCCCTCGAACCATCGGGCGTCCGGCGCGTCTTTGTGAAGAAGGCCCGCCTGAAGCCGTTCCTCGACGAGATCCACGAGGCGATCGCGGCCCTCCAGGCCCCGACGCCCGAACCCGAGCCCGAGCCTGTCGGCGAAGCGCCCGCGTCCTCCTCGGCGTCGCGCCGGAGCGGGAAGCGCTGCGACACGGAGATCCTGGGCGACCAGGTCCGATTCCAGAAGACGTCCTGGACGCTGGTCCGCGCCGCGAAGGAGCCCCAGGGGATGGACCAGCTCATCCGCGTCTACTGGAAGCCGCTCTACTATTTCATCCGCCAGAAGGGCTTCGACAACGAGACCGCGAAGGACATCGTGCAGGGCTTCCTCGCGGACGCCCTCGAGCGGGGGACGATGTTCAAGGCCGACCCGTCGCGCGGCAAGTTCCGGACCTTCCTGCTGGCCGCGCTGACGAACTTCATCAAAGACTGGCACAAGGCGGCCTCGCGGCTCAAGCGGGGCGGCGGCCAGGCGACGCTCTCGCTGGACTTCGACGGCGGCGAGCGCCAGTACGCCATCGACGTCGCGTCCGGCGAGACGCCCGAGGCGGCGCTGAACCGCGCCTGGGCCCAGAGCACCCTCGAGGCCTGCATCTCGGAACTTCGGGGGAATCCGCTGCACCTCCAGGCCTTCCGCCTCATGATGGAAGGCGCGAGCTACTCGGAGATCGGGAAGAGGACGGGCCTCGGCGAATCGGCCGCGAAGGCCGCGGTCTTCCGGCTCCGGCAGCAGCTCAAGGACGGCGTCCTCCGCCGCGTGGCCCGTCCGGGTCAGGAGACGGACGACCCGGAGCGCATGATGGCCGACTTCGCGGCGCTGCTCCGCTAGGTAGTGTGTCGAAAGCCCGCGATCCTCACCTGATTGGCCACAGAGCCCTCGGAGCCCTGCAGAGAAGATTCTGCTCTGAGGGCTTCGTGGGCTCCGTGGCCAATCCGTTTTGAGACACTACCTAGGAACGGATCCTACTGCTGCTGCTGGGCGGCCGCCTGCACGGACGGCGCCGGTCGGAGCCCCGTGTCCATGCCGAGGACTTCGCCTTCGGGGCCGAGTTTCGAGAAGGCACGCTCCATCCACTGGCGTGGCAACTCGTTCACCGAGTGGCGGAGCCGATCCTGCCACCAGTTTGAAATCTCCAGGAGGTCCGTCTTGTCGAAGCGGTGCTCGATCAGGCGGAAGGAGCCTTTGGAACAGAGCACCACGTCGATGGGGAAGTCGACGTCGGCGGCGCTGATCCGGGTCGAATCGAACGCGAGAAAGCCCACCTTGAGGGCGAATCTCATCGAGTCTTGCGGCTTGAGGGTTCGGTCCAGCACCGGCTTCCCGTAGCCGGACGCCCCGATGATGGAGTACGCGGTCCCTTCTCCCACCTCGACCCAATTCCCCTGAGGATAGACCAGGTACAGCTTGTGCTCCGCGTCGTTCTCCATCTGTCCGCCGATGAGCGCGTGCAGATTGAACTGGAAGCCGCTGCGCTCCAGGGCCTGGCGGTCCTCGTCGGCGACCTTGCGGACCTGCGCGGCGAAGAGGTTCACGACCTTGAAGAGGCGGTCCAGAGCTGGATCGGGCCGGGACCAGGCTTCGTCGAAATAGGTGATCGCCTTGTCCCGGACCGACCGCAACCCCGAGGTCATGATGAAGGCGGCTCGCTTCTCCTGGTGAAACGTCGACACTTTGCGCGCGACGATGACTTCGTTGCCGGACGTCACGCGCGTGTCGGCGATGGCGACCACGCCGTCCTTCACCCGGATGCCGAGACAGAACGTCACGGGGGAGCCTCCTAAGCCACGCCTACGGACTGCTGGACGAAGAATGCTTCGGTGGTGGCGTCGCTGGCCAGGTTGAGTTTGAGCTGGAGCGCGTCCATGGACTCGTGAAGACCGTCCGCGAGGATCTCTTCGGCGCGGGCGTACGCCAGCTCCGAGCGTAGCTGGCCCAGCCGCTGCTCGGCGAGGATCCGGAACGTTCCCACCGGAGTCCCCGTGATCGCGTGCAGCGATTCTTCGGCCCCCGTCAGACAGAACTGCACCGAGCGGGGGAACTCGCGATCGAGGAGCAGGAAGGTCACGATCTTGTCCCGCAGGAGCCGCCCGTGGCGCTTCCGGTAGAGCTCCAGCGCGCTCGCCGACTGGAGAACCAGCGACCACTCGATCTCCTCCATCGGCGCGCCGCCGCCCAGGAAGTACTTGAAGTCGACGATGCGCGAGATCTTGTCGGCCCGTTCGAGCAGCCGCCCCACGCGGCAGAAGTGCCAGGCCTCGCCGTGAGACATGGTGTCGTCGGTCAGCCCCTCGAAGAGCCGTCCCGCGAGCTTCAGCTCGCTGAAGAACGCGTACGGGGACTGGCGGACCCGCTCGAACGCGTCGTCGTCCGAGACCTGGAGGAACGTCGCGTTCAGGTGCTCCCACATGTCCGAGGAAATGACGTCGCGGATGGACCGGGCGTTCTCGCGCGCGGCGCGCAGGCAGGACAGGATGGAATTGGGGTTGCCCGCGTCGAAGGTCAGGAACTGGATGGCGGTTTCGCGCGTCGTCGTTTCGTAGCGCTCCAGGAAGCGATAGAGGTCTCCTGTCACGGCCACGAGCGGCTTCCACTGCTCCGGCGTTCCGGGCGGCAGGTCGAGCATGTGGTGCAGGTTGACGTCGATGAAGCGCGACACGTTCTCGGCGCGTTCCATGTAGCGTCCGATCCAGTAGATCGAATCCGCGGCACGGCTTAACATCGGGGTCAGGCCTCCACGACTGCGGGCGAGCCCGCGACAATAGGTTCTCCGGTCCCGGCGGGAGCGGCGGGGAGCACCCAGGTGTCCTTGCTGCCGCCTCCCTGGGACGAATTGACGACGAGCGATCCTTTCTTCAGCGCCACGCGGGTGAGCCCTCCGGGCTGCACGTAGATGTCGCGCCCGTAGAGGATGTACGGCCGCAGGTCCACGTGGCGTCCCTCGAGCCGGCCGTCGACCAGCGTCGGGACGCGGGAGAGTCCGAGCGTAGGCTGGGCGATGTAGTTGCGGGGGTTCGCGCGGATCCTCGCGGCGAAGTCCGTCCGCTGCTCGCGGGTCGAGTGGGGTCCGACCAGCATCCCATAGCCGCCGGACTCGTTCGCCGCCTTCACGACGAGCTGCTCGAGATGGCCGAGCACGTAGCCGAGCGAGTCGGGCTCCCAGCACAGGTAGGTCGGCACGTTGGGCAGGAGCTCTTCCTCGTTGAGGTAGTATCGGATCATGCGCGGCACGTAGGCGTAGACGACCTTGTCGTCGGCCACGCCGGTTCCCGGCGCATTGACGAGCGACACCCTGCCCTCCTGGTACGCCTTCATCAGGCCCGGGACGCCGAGGAAGGAGTCCGGGCGGAAGACCTGGGGGTCGAGGAAATCGTCGTCAATGCGCCGGTAGAGCACATCGACGCGTTCCAACCCGCGCGTCGTGCGCATCAGGACGCGACCCCCTTCTACATGAAGGTCGCGGCCTTCCACCAGCTCCACGCCCATCTGGCGGGCGAGGAAGGAATGCTCGAAGTATGCGGAGTTGTGGACCCCCGGAGTCAGCAGCGCGACCCGGGGGGACGAGACGCCCGCCGGGGCGACGAACTGCAGGGTTTCCAGGAGCCGGCTCGGGTAGTCGTCCACCGGCAGGACGTGCGAGGCCTGGAAGACCTGGGGGAACGTGCGCTTCATGACCTGCCGGTTCTCGAGCACGTACGACACGCCCGAAGGACAGCGAAGGTTGTCTTCGAGGACGTACATGCGGCCGTCTCGATCGCGCACGAGATCGGTTCCGGTGATGTGACACCAGATGCCGCCGGGCGGGCGGAGACCGGCGCACTGCGGCCGGAAGGACTTCGCGGTGCGGATGACTTCTTCGGGGATGACGCAGTCGCGGACGATGCGCTGCTCGCCGTAGATGTCCTGGAGGAACAGGTTGAGAGCCCGGATGCGCTGCTTGAGCCCGCGCTCGAGGCGCTCCCATTCCTCCTGGGCGATCAGGCGGGGCAGCAGGTCGAAGGGCCAGACTTTCTCGGCGCCGTCATGATGACCGTAGACGGCAAACGTGATCCCCATGAGCCGGAAGGCGCGCTCGGCGGCCTCCTGGCGGCGCTGCAGCTCGCCGATCGGGAGCGACTCCATCATGCGCACGAGGAGCCGGGCCTCGGGGCGGGGGACCCCCGGCGCGGCCATCCACTCGTCGTAGAATCCGTCGGTCTCGTAGGCGTCGAATCCCATGGCGTCAGCGGACGCGCTCGGCGTCCGACTCCAGGCTTTCCTGAAGGAAGCGGCGGGCCTGCCGCCGCTCGACCCACACGGCGCCGGTCGTGGTGCCGTACTGCTCCGCCAGGCCGTCGTCGCTCCATCGGTCCTCGCCGCTCATCAACGCGGCGGTCACGTCGCGCTGCAGCGGGCTCATCCGGTTCAGGGCCCTCGCCAGGCATCGGATCGGGTCCCTTTTCATAAGTCCTTCCTTCCCTCGGAACGGAAGGGGAGTGGCAATTCTCGTGCCACGGACGTCGCGCCTGGAGAACCGTCGCTGCGCTAGATTTGAGGGAGGGGATCATACGCGGGGGTACATTTCGGGGACCCAACCTACCGACCGGAATCTTCTTTCCAAGGCCTAGCGAAGAGGACGAGTTCCGCCTTCAGAAAACATCCTTGCGGCGTGGCACGAGCCTTGCATCGGGGTGCATCGAACCGATGAGGGAACCCCGCATGGATACCTTGGCCGCGCTTCGCGCCGCGATGAACGAGAAGAAGCTGACCTACCGCGACCTGGCCGCCGCGCTGGGAAAGAACCCGGTCTACGTCGCGGCGGTGCTGCAGGGGCAGCAGCGTCTCGCTCCGCCCGACGCCGAGAAGCTCGCGGCCGCTCTGGGAGTGGGACCGGACGCGGCGGCGGCGCTGACGGCGTTCCCGATCCGCACGGAGTTCCCGCTGACGACCGACCCGTTCAAGTACCGCCTGCTGGAGATCGTCGGAGTCTACGGCGACGCGCTCCGCTCGATGGCGAACGAGATGTTCGGGGACGGCATCATGAGCGCGATCGACTTTTCGATGGATGTGGAGAAAGTGATCGGCAAGGAGGGGGAGGCGCGGATGAAGATCACGATGAATGGAAAGTGGCTGCCCTACAAGCAGTTCTAGGTCCGGCTTGAGGGGAGAGGTTCAGGAGGGAGGAACGTGCCATGCACCACGAAGAGCTGGCAGACCTGGTCCACCGCCAGATCCTGGACGCGGAAGCGCAGTTCTCGGCCCAGATTGCCCGGGGGGAGAGGACGGAGGGCACCGTGGGGCTCCTCCGAAGTCTCCGGCTCACCCTGAGGGCCCTCTCGGCCGGCATCGATCCCGACGACGAGGCGGCCACATCGTTCGTCCTGTCCGTTTCCGACGAGGGACAGATTCTTCTCCGGAGAGACAACCGCCTGGTGGGGCTCTCGGGGTCCCGTCTCCGATCGCTCCTGGAGCACGCGGGAGTCTCGCTCGTCCCCGGCCAGGTCCTCCTGGTCGAGCCGGAGTTCGCCCGGCGCGCCATCGAGGATTCTCTGGGGATCGCGGCGGAGGAGGGATTCCGCCTGGAGAAGAAGCGGGAAGAGCTCCGCGGCGCCCTCGAGCAGAGCTCGGAAGACGCGAGAGAGTCCCTGGCCCTCGCGCTCCGCGAGCTCGAGGAACGGGAGGCGGACCTGATCCTCGATCAGATCGATCTCGGCGACCTCAACACGCTCGTGGGGCAGATCCTGTCCGAAGGGGCGGGCGAAGCGGCGTAAGCGGCGTCACGACCTCGGGGCGAGGAGCCACGCCACGCAGGTGTGGGTGAACGAGAGCACCCCGTTCTGCAGTCTCGGCGCCAGCCCGGCGCGGTCGCCTTTGATGGAGTCGAGCAGCAGCGATCGGACTTCCGTCCTCGCCTGATCGTCGGCATCGACCACCGACATCCACGTGTCGAAGTCGCGCTTGAGCAAGTTGACTACGCGCCCGTGGTCCTCCAGCCCGCAGTCCCGGATGAGGTTTCGATAGTCCTCGACGCTCAGGGAGCGCAGGTGCGACGGGTCGCGTCGGAGTTCGATCCGGTTGTAGAGCGCGGCCTTCTCGGGAAGGGCGGGGGCGACGAACTCGTAGAGCACGATCCGGCCCGAGGGGACGAGCACGCGCTTCATTTCCGCGAGCGCCTTTGCCGGGTCCCCGAGGTGGTCGAAGGCGGCCCGGCAGGTGACGAGGTCGAAGCTGCCGCTCTGGAACGGCAATGCCTGCGCGTCGCCCTGCTGATAGTCGACATTGGGGAAGTCCCCCTGGCGGGCCAGGCGCTTTGCGAGATCGACCATTTCGGGGGTGAGGTCGACCCCGATGACGGAGCGCACGAAGGGCGCGAGCGCGAGGGCGACGAAGCCCCAGCCCGACGCCACGTCGAGCGCGGACTCGTCCGGCTCCGGCCTGGCGAGGTCGAGCATGGGCTGGGCTTTCTCGGCGAGCAGCCTGGCCGTGCTGGGATAGGTGCGTGCCTGGATGGCAAACTGCTTTCGGATGAGGTCTTTGCGCTCGGACACGATCACTCCGGTCATTCCATACCCCCCTCAGCGGTCCGGGGGGATGTAGTGCAAGGGCTGTGCCACGCGTCCGCGGGGAGGCGGCTCGCGGCGGGGTACCCGGCGGTACCTCACCCCCCATAAGACCTACATGGCGGTAGAGATTGTACATAGATAATGCGCTAGAGTCGTCGCCCCGTAAGAGGTGCGGAGGGTCTGTTATAGGCTCCCGATGAAAAAATTCCTGCTCGCCGCCGTCGCCGGTCTGCTCTGGGCGTCTCCGGCGCCGGCCTACATCGATCATTTCGGACTCTACACCCTTCGGGCGGTGATCGATCAGTCGCCGGACGTCGCCATCCTGCGCGTCGAGAAGGTCAGCCGGGAGAAGGGCGTCATCATCTTCTCCAAGGTCGCGGACCTGAAGGGGAAGTTCCCGGACGGCGAGTGCAAGCAGCAGATCTCGGAAGGGTTCCGCGCGCGCGAGCCGCGGCTCATCCTCAACTGGGCGGAGCCGGGGCGGACCGCGGTGGCGTTCTCGAACGGGGCCACGGCCCAGGTCTGCGCGGGGAGCTTCTGGTACGAAGCGGCCGCCCGCAAAGAGGCCCCCGGATGGTGGGGCCTGACGCACGTGCAAAGCATCCTGGCGTACGCGTACTGCGGCTCGGTCGAGAAGCTGAAGACCTCGGTGTCGGAGATGCTCGCGGGGAAGGAGGTCGTCATCCCCGCCGTCGCCTACTCCGGGGACAGCAACTCCCAGCGTCTGGCGACCTTCAAGAACGTGTTCCGGGGGAAGGATGCCGTCGTGATCCGGATGAAGGCCAGCCTCAAGATGGCCAACTCGCCCCTCGACGGCCTGGCGATCGTGGGCGCAGGCGGGGGCGGCCCGGAGGACGTGCCGGCGCTCGTCGAGGCCCTGAAGAAGCCGGACCCGCACGTGCGCCGCTCGGCGGCCGAAGAGCTGGGCCGCCTCGGTCCCCCGGCGCTGCCGACGCTGCTGGCGGCGCTCAAGGATGCCGACTCGCGCGTCCGGGTGGCCGCGGCCGGCGCGGCGCTTGCGATCGACCCGAAGCAATCCGATGCGCTGACGCTGCTCCTCGGCGCTCTGAAAGACCCCGGCGCCGTCGTCCGCCGCCTCGCCGCGGAGGCGCTGGCGACCCTGGGGCCCGCGGCCGCGCCGGCGGCGTCGGCGCTCGCGGAACTGCTCGCCGACAAGGACGACGACGTCCGCTGGGCGGCGGCCGATGCCTTGGGGGAAGTCGGCCCCGCGGCCGCTCCCGCGGTGCCGGCCCTGGTCTCGCTCCTGGCACACAAGGATCCGGCCTTCCGAAGCGTCGCCGCCGACGCGCTCGGGCAGGGCGGCAAGGGGAATCCCGCGGCCGTCTCGTCGGCGCTGAGCGCGGCGTTCAAGGACGCCGACCGCCGCGTTCGGGAAAGCGCGGCGCGCAGCTTCCTGGAGCTCGGACTCCGCAGCCGCGACGCGGTGGCGATCCTGGCGGCCGCGAAGGACGATCCCTGGGTCTACGCGGTGACGCTGGCCTTCCTCGTGCGCTCGGGCGGGCCCGAGGCCGGACCCTTCGTGGTCGAAGGCATCAAGCATCCGAACTGGGAAGTCCGGCTGGCCGCGTCGAACCTTCTGCTCCAGGTGGACCCGCAAGCCCTCAAACCGGCGCTCGCGCTGCTCATCGAGGGACTGAAGGACCCGTCCTACTTCGTGAGCGCGAGGTGCGCGCGCGTCCTCTTCGCGATGGGGCCCGACGGAAAGCCGGCGGTTCCGGCGCTCTTGGAGCTGCTGAAGCATCCGCACAAGGACTTCTGGGAGCCGCGCTCCTACGGGGCCGTGGCGCTCGCCCGGATGGGCATCCGGGAGAAGGCGATGCTTCCAGCGCTCATCGAGGGGATCCAGCAGCCCGCCTACAAGGAAGTCCGCCTTGAAGCGGCGCGCGTGCTGGGGGAGCTGGGGGCCGACGCGGCTCCCGCCCTCGGGGCGCTGCGCGAGGTCTCCAAGGACAAGGATGCCGAGGTTGCGAAGGCGGCGGCCGACGCGCTGAAGCGGCTTCCCAAGGAATAAAAACGATGGGCGACCTGTAGGAGTATGAATGGTGGGGGTGTTGGAGCGGCTCCTTCCTCGCTGAAAACAGGTCGAGATCGATGGCGGCACGTCGAATCTTCTTCCTCGCCTGCCTTGCCGTGCTGTCGTTCGGCGCCTGCTCCGGCGATCCCGCCCCCCAGCCGCCTTCCGAATCCCTCGATGGCCGCTTCGCCGCCCACGTGCAGCCCTTCTTCGAGCGCTACTGCTTCAGCTGCCACAACTCGAAGAAGAAGAAAGGCGACCTCGACCTGACCCACGAGTTCAGCGTCGCCGCGATCGCGCGGAACTCGAAGCTGTGGGAGCAGGTGCAGGCACGGATCCGCGAGCAGGAGATGCCGCCCGAGGACGCGAAGCAGCCCAAGGACGACGACCGCCACGCCGCGCTCGCCTGGCTCCGGGAACTGGAGGACCGCGAGGCGGCGAAGCACGCCGGCGACCCCGGCATCGTCCTGGCCCGCCGCCTGAGCAACGCCGAGTTCGACACCACCATCCGCGACCTCACCGGCGTCGACATCCGGCCGACCCGCGAGTTCCCCGTCGACCCCGCCAACGAGGCCGGCTTCGACAACTCCGGCGAGTCCCTCGCGATGTCCGAGGCGCTGCTCCGCAAGGTCCTCGCGGCCGCGCGGCACGTGGCCGACCACGCGGTCCTCAAGCCCGACGGCTTCGTCTTCGCGCCGCATCCGGCCGTCACCGACACCGACCGCGACAAGTACGGCGTGCAGCGCATCGTCGACTTCTACACCCGGCACGAAGTTCGTACCGCCGACTACCTCCTGGCCGCCCGCGGCTACCCCGTGGCCGGCCTGAGCGAACGCTACGTGGCCGCGATCCGCGCGTTCTTCCAGGAAGCCCCGCCCGCCGGCAGCGCCGTCGCGGAGCTCTGGACCCTCTGGGAGAAGCTGCCCGCCGACGCCGCCGAAGCGCGGCGCGGCTGCGAGCGGCTCGCCGAGGCCGTGGTCCGCCTCCGGGCCACGTTCCAGCCGCAGGTTGATGCGCTCGTCGTGAAAGGGGTTTCCAAGGGCAGCCAATGGATGCTCCTCTGGAGGAACGACCAGCTCGCGGCGCAGCACCAGGCCGCGCCCCCCGGCGCCGACGCGGGCGTCGCGCGTTTCTGCCGCACGTTCCCCGACTCCTTCGTGGTCCTCGAGCGCGGGCCCTATTACGACAAGGGGTCGAGTCCCAAGGGGCGCTTTCTCAGCGCGGGCTTCCACCTGATGCAGGGCTACTACCGCGACGACGCGCCGCTCGTCGACCTGATCCTCGACGACGCCGCGCGCCGGGAGATCGACGCCCTCTGGGACGAGCTGCACTTCGTATCGCAGGACGCGCTGCGGCAGTACAAGGACTTCATCTTCTTCGAGCGTGCCGAGCCGCCGCGCTTTCTCTTCGATGCCGCGTTCGACTTCGCCCGTTCCGAGGACAAGGACGCCGTCTCGGACGCCAAGATCCATCTGCTGCGCGATGCCTACCTGCTCAAGGCACGGGACAAGGGCGCGACGCCCACCGCCCTCGCGGCGATCGACGCCTACTTCAAGGGCATCCAGGCGAAGATCCGCGGCGTCGAAGAAGCCCGCCGGGCCGCCGAACCGAAGCAGCTCGTGGCGCTGCAGGACTTCACGGCCCGCGCGTGGCGGCGGCCGCTCTCGAGCGCCGAGCGGGTCGACCTGCTGGAGTTCTACCGGCGGCTCCGCGAGCGCGATCAGCTGGGCCACGAGGACGCCTTCCGCGACACGCTCGCGAGCGTGCTGATGTCGCCGAACTTCAGCTACCGCTTCAGCGTGTCCCGCGGGGGCCCGCTTACGGACTACGAGCTCGCCAGCCGCCTCAGCTACTTCCTCTGGTCGAGCATGCCGGACGCTGAGCTGCTCTCCTGCGCCGCCGCGGGGGAGCTCCGCCGTCCCGAGGTCCTGAAGGCGCAGGCGCGGCGCCTGCTGCGCGACCCGAAGGTCCGCGGCCTGGCGACCGAGTTCGCGGGGAACTGGCTGGACTTCCGCCGCTTCGAGGAGCACAACGCGGTCGATCGCGACCGCTTCCCGAGCTTCACGCCCGAGCTCCGCCAGGCGATGTTCGAGGAGCCGATTCGCTATGTCGTCGAAGTCGCCCGCCGGAACCGCTCGGTGCTCGACCTGCTTTATGGCCACGACACGGTCGTGAACCGGGTGCTCGCGAGGCACTACGGCATGCCCGAGCCGGCGTCGGACGATTGGGTCGCGGTCGACGACGCGCGCCCGTATGGCCGCGGCGGCCTGCTCCCGATGGCGGTCTTCCTGACGAAGAACGCGCCGGGCCTGAGGACCAGCCCGGTCAAGCGCGGCTACTGGGTGGTGCGGCGCCTGCTGGGCGAGGTCATCCCGCCGCCGCCGCCCACGGTGCCCACGCTGCCCAAGGACGAGGCGGACCTGGGCGCGCTGACGCTGCCGCAGGTCCTGGCGCGGCACCGGGACGACCGGGCCTGCGCGGGCTGCCACCGCCGCTTCGACTCGGTCGGGGTGGTCTTCGAGGGCTTCGGCCCGATCGGCGAGCGCCGCGAGAAGGACCTGGGAGGGAAGCCCGTGCAGACCGCGGCGCCGTTCCCCGACGGCAAGGACCGGGGCGGCCTGGCGGGCCTGCGCGAGTACCTGCGCGAGCGCCGCGAAGGCGACTTCGTGAACAACCTCTGCCGGAAGCTGCTTTCCTACGCGCTGGGGCGCAGCCTGCAGCCCTCGGACCGCGGCACCCTCGAGGCGATGCGGGCCCGCCTGGAGGCGGAGAGCCACGCGTTCGGCAGCCTGGTGGACGTGATCGTGACCAGCCCGCAGTTCCTGAACAAGCGGGGGCCCGAATGATGATCAGTCGCCGCACCTTGCTCAAGGGTGTCGGGGTCAGCATGGCGCTGCCCTGGCTGGAGTCGATGGCGCACGCGCGCGCCGCGTCGCCCAAGCGCTTTGCCGCGCTCTTCATGGGCAACGGCGTGAGCTTCAAGCACTGGTGGGCGAAGGGCTCGGGCGCGAGCATGGAGCTGGGCAAGTGCCTGGCGCCGCTGGCGCCGTTCCGCCCGCGGCTCAACCTGATCTCGGGGCTCTTCAACAAGGCCGCGACGGGCGTGGGCATCCACCCGGGACAGACGGGCAACATCCTCTCGGGCGCGCCGCTGCAGAAGGGCGCGGTGCTGCGCGGAGGCGTGAGCGTCGACCAGGTGCTGGCCGCGCGCTTCGGCGAGGAGACCCCCCAGCCGAGCCTGGTGCTCGGCTGCGAGCAGCCGATCACCGGCTTCCACGAGACCAACTTCTCGATGGCCTACAGCTCCAACATCTCCTGGCAGGATGCGAACTCGCCCGTGCCCATGGAGGTCTACCCGTCGCTCGCCTTCGACGGCCTCTTCGACAACCAGGGCAGCCGGCGCACGCTGAGCATCCTCGATCGGGTGAAGGACCAGGCGGCCGCGCTGCGGCGCGACGTCGCCGCGAGCGACAAGGCCAAGCTCGACGAATACCTGACGAGCGTCCGCGAGGTGGAGAAGCGCGTCGAGCGGACGCGCAGCGAGAAGGACAAGGCCGACGAGCGGGCCCGCGACCGCGGCGTGCCGGCGGCCGCGATGAAGCGTCCCGACAACGGCCTGCCCGAGGACATCCGCGAGCACATGCGGCTGATGTGCGACATCATCGCGCTGGCCTTCCAGACCGACAAGACGCGGGTGGCGACGCTGCTGCTCTGTCGCGACCTCTCGGGGCTCTTCTACCCGTTCCTCGACGTGCGCACCGCGCACCACCCGACGTCGCACGAGGACGAGGGCGACGCCTACGAGCGGGTGACGCGCTTCTACGTCGGCCAGCTGGCATACCTGGCGGGCCGCCTCGCGGCGATGCCCGAGGGGGACTCGACGGTGCTCGACAACTCCTGCCTGATCTTCCTCTCGAACCTGTGGTCGGGCAGCCGTCACGACTCGGGCAAGCTGCCGCTCGTCACGCTCGGCGGCCTCGGCGGCACGCTCGAGACCGGCCGGGTGCTCAATTACCTCGACCGCGGCGACGAGAAGCGCAAGCTCTGCAGCCTCTACCTGTCGCTGCTGGACCGCATGGGCGTGAAGGCCGATCGCTTCGGCGACGCGACGGAGCCGCTCGCGGGGCTTTGAGCGTCATTCCCGGCGTCCTGGGACTCGGGAACGTGACGGGGCGTCGATCCCACGACCGGGATCTTACTTCCCGATGTAGCGATCGACCGACGCCACGTCGACCAGGGGCCTGGTCGCGCGCCTGAGGAAGAGGATCGCGAAGCAGGTGTGCTCGATGCTGCTGCCCCAGGTGCCGTCGGCCTTCTGCGTCTTGAGCAGGTTGTTCGCCCCCTCCGAGTACCAGTCGTGGGTGTCGAGCTTGTCGAATCCGAAGAAGACGCCCGCGCGCTCCAGGGCATAGAGGTAGTAATAGAGCTCCTCGGCGCCGTGGCCGGGATTCTCGGTGACGGAGTAGTGCTGCACGAGCCAGTCCCGCGCCATGAGGCAATCCTTGTCCTGCATCCACGGCTTGGCCTGGATGTACTGGTAGATGGCGATCGCTCCCAGCGCTCCCGCGGTCATGGACCCGTAGGACTTCTGGGTCTCATCGTTGTTTCCTTTATAGTTCCAGCCCCTCACGGGATCCGGATCGTTCTGGTGCGAGTCGCGCCAATACTTGATCGCGGCCTCGATGACCTCCGGGGGGATGATGATCCCGGCGTCATGACAGGCGCGCAGGCCGAGCGCCGCGTACTGGGAATTGGAGCAGTCTCCTTTGGGCTGCTTCGCGTCCCGATGCTTGGTCACCGGGACCTTCACCTGGGGGAGCTTCCTGGCCGCCGCCTTCGCGTCGGTCGGCACGGGTTTGAGTCCCTGGAAGGCGGTGGCGACGTCCGCGGTGAACGGGCTGGGATCGCCGTAGTTCCAGTCGCCGCGCTTGCACTGGTTGTCCACGAGGAATTGGGCACATTGCCAGATCCGGGCCTGGTACTTCACGCGGTCGAGGTTTTCGAGGATCATCGCCTGGACGGCGACGTTGTAGGTCCGCTCCAGTTCCGTCTCCGTCACCAACTTCAGGAGTTTCTGGAACTCCGGCGCGCTCTCCGGGACGCCGGCATGCTGAAAGGTCCAGAGGACGATCTCGTGGAGCCGCGTGCCCGTCACGCGGCCCATGTCGTCCACCCCTCCCTTCAGCCGGGCGATGCCCTTCTTGATCGCGGCATCCACTTTCGCCGGGTCGACGTTTCCGGTGGCGGGCTTCTTCTTCGACTCCTGCGCCCAGGCCGGGGAGAGGCAGAGCAGCGTCAGGATCGCGAACGTCGCACTCCGAATCATGGCTCCTCCCCAGGCATCTTGATTCTAAGCCCTATAGCCCGAATGTTCGGACAAATATTCAAAATTTCACAGACAGGCGGGGCGCCCTCCGGAGGGCAGGAACGAAAATCTCGCGTTTTCCGCGGCCGCCTTTCGGGCGATGCGGAATAATGAAGTGACATGAGATTCATCCTGCTGTTCCTGGCCCTGGCGACCCTGGGGACGGCCGGGCCCCTTCAGGAGACGGCGGCCCGGGCACCGAGCGGCCCCGATGACCCGGCGGGTGCCTACTTTGCCAAGCACTGCACCGAGTGCCACGGCGCGGAGAAGAAGAAGGGGAAGATCCGCCTGGACACCCTTGCGGCCGACTTTTCCAGCGTTGCCGCCCGAAAACCGTGGCTGGCCGTGAGAGAACAGATCGATTCCGGCGCCATGCCCCCCGAGAAGGTGAAGGTTCGCCCGAGCAAGGCGGAAAACGACGTCCTCGTCCAATGGATCGACGGAAAGATCGCCGCCGCCGAAATGGCCCGGCGGACCACGCAGGGGCGCGCCGTCCTGCGGCGCCTGAACCGGGTCGAATACGAGAACACGATCCGCGACCTGCTGTCCGTGGACGTCAACGTCCAGGACCTGATCCCCGCGGACACCTCCGCGAACGGCTTCGACAACGTCGGCGAGGCGCTCCACGCCTCGTCGTTCCTGATGGAGCGCTACCTCGAGGCGGCCGATCGCGCGCTGGACGCGGCCATCGCCAACGGCCCCCGGCCCTGGGTCTTCAAGAACCGCATCGACCTTCGGAAGGAACATCCCAGCGGCGACGTCTACAAGAAGCTGGACGACGGCAGCCTCGCGATCTTCAGCTCGTGGATTTCCGCCAACATCTGCGTGCCGATCTGGCAGTTCACCTCGAAGTTTCACGGGAAGTATCGCGTGAGAATATCGGCCTACGGCTACCAGAATCCCGGCAAGCCGGCCACGTTCTATGTCGAGGCTGGGTCGATGCAGGGCGTCACCTCGCAGCACCTGGTCGGCTATTTCGAGGTCCCCAACGACAAACCGACCGTGCTGGAATTTACCGATGTCCTGCAGCCCTTTGAGACCTTCCGCATCATCGCGGAGGGGCTGGGGGTCACCCCACCGACCGTTCAGAAGGTCGGCGCCCAAAACTACAAGGGCCCCGGTCTCGCCGTCCAGTGGGTGGAGATCGAAGGGCCGCTGCTGGACTCCTGGCCGCCCGCCAGCCACCGGAAGCTTTTCGGGGATCTGCCCCAGGCCCCCAGTGCCGAAGACAAGAACCGACAGGAGGTGGTCTCCAGGAATCCTGCCGCCGATGCGGAACGGATCCTCCGCGATTTCACGCGCCGGGCGTTCCGCCGGAACGTGACGGACGACGACGTGCGGCCCTTCCTGGCTCGCTTCAAGGCGAAGCTGGGTCAGGGCTACTCGTTCGAGGAGGCGCTGCGGGTCGGCCTCAAAGGCGTGATGCTCGCGCCTGACTTCCTCTTCCTCCGCGAGAACGCGGGCAAGCTGGACGATTTCGCGCTGGCGAGCCGTCTGTCCTACTTCCTGTGGAGCAGCATGCCCGACGACGAGCTGCTGTCCCTAGCCGCCCAGCGGAAGCTCGGACAGAGCGAGACGCTCCGCGCCCAGGTCGATCGCCTCCTCAAGGATCCCAAGGCGGCGGCCTTTACCAGGAACTTCGTGGGCCAGTGGCTGAGCCTCCGCAACATCGACGCCACGGTTCCCGACTACTCCCTCTATCCGGAGTTCAGCGACGGGCTCAAGGAGGCTATGCTCCAGGAGCCCTTCGTCTTCTTTGACGAAGTGCTGAAGAACGACCTCAGCCTCACCAATTTCGTCGCCTCCGACTTCCTGCTGATCAACGCACCGCTTGCCGGGCTGTACGGCATCCCCGGGCTCGAGGGACGCGAGTTCCGGAAAGTCACGCTCCCCCCGAACAGCCACCGGGGCGGCGTCCTGACGATGGCGGCGATCCTCAAAGTGACGGCCAACGGCACCTCCACGTCGCCGATCATCCGCGGGGCGTGGGTGCTCGACCGCATCCTGGGAACGCCGCCGGCGCCGCCGCCTGGCGACGTCGAGGCGGTCGCGCCCGACATCCGCGGCGCGACAACGATCCGGGAGCAGCTGGCCAAGCATCGCCAGCTGCCCGAGTGCGCACACTGTCACGCGCAGATCGACCCGCCGGGCTTCGCCCTGGAAAGCTTTGACGTCATGGGCGGCTGGCGGGAGAACTATCGCAGCCTCGGCAAAGGCGAGGCCATCAGCGGCAAGCACTACAAGAAGGGACCGGCGGTCGACCCGGCCGACGTCCTCCCCGACGGCCGCAAGTTCCGGGACATCGACGAGTTCAGGCAGCTGCTTCTGAAGGACAAGGATCAGCTGGCCCGCGCCCTCACCAACAAGCTGGTGACCTATGGGACGGGCGGGGCGCCGACGACGTTCGACAAGCCGGAGATCGAGGCGATCGTCAAAGCGGTCCGATCCAAGGACTACGGGTTCCGCACCTTGGTACACGAGATCGTCCAGAGCAAGCTCTTCCAGATGAAATAAGAGGGACGCCATGCAGAGTGATCGACGGCATTTCCTCAAGACCGCGGCCGGATCCCTGGCTTTGCCCATCTTCAACGCCTGGGCCGGCCCCGCCGCGCCCCCGCGCCGCCGGATGGTGCTGATATGCGCGCCCCTGGGTCTCCACCCGGAATATTTCTTCCCGGAGAAGCCGGGAAAGGATTACGCGAATTCGCCCTACCTCGATCTGATCAAGGAATTCCGCAAGGACTTCACGGTCGTGTCCGGCCTGGCGCACGCGGGCAACAGTCCCAGCTTCGCCCACCAGGCCATCGCCACCTTCCTGACCGGCACCCAGGGCGCGGGCAGGCCCGGATTCCAGAATACCGTCTCGCTCGATCAGTTCGCGGCGGAGCATATCGGGACCCTGACGAGATTTCCCAGCCTCGTGCTGTCGGGCGAAGGCGTCGGCCTGTCCTTTACGCGTACCGGAGCGCAGGTGCCGGCAGAAAATTCGCCGTCCCGCGTCTTCCATCGCCTCTTCCAGGCCGACACGCCCGCCGAAGCCAAGGCGATGGGGCGGCGGCTGGCGGACGGTCGGAGCATCCTGGACGACGTCAGCGACCAGGCGAAGAAGCTGCGGTCGTCCATCGGCTCCGAGGACCGGGACAAGCTCGACGAGTATGCCACCAGCGTCCGCGATCTGGAGAAGCGGCTGGCCAGCGACGAATCCTGGTTCAAGAGGCCGAAGCCCAAGGTCGACGCGGCCCCGCCGACGGACTCCTCCAGCGCCGCCGAGCTCATCTCCCGCACGAAGTCGATGTTCGATCTTGCTCATCTCGCGCTCCAGACGGACTCGACGCGCCTGATTACGATCATGCTCGGCGGCTCCACCGTGGTGCCAAAGGTTCACGGCGTGACGCTGGGCCACCATGATCTGTCGCACCACGGCAAGGATCCCGCCAAGCTCGAACAACTCAAGCTCGTCGAGACGGAGATCATGAAGCTTGTGCGCGACCTGTACGCCAAGCTTGACGGATCGAAGGAAGAAGGCGAGAGCCTGCTCGACCGGACGATTGTCTTCCTGGGCAGCAACCTGGGCGAAAGCAGCAGCCACTCGACGAAGAATCTGCCTGTCCTGCTGGCCGGCGGCGGCTTCAAGCACGGCCAGCACCTCGCGTTCGATCCCCAGAAGCCCCCGCCGCTCTGCAATCTTTTCGTGAGCATGCTGCAGCGCCTGGGCCTGCCGGTGGATTCGTTCTCCACCAGCACCGGGACCCTGACGGGCCTGGAGATGGCCGGGTAAGCCGTGCGGGCGCTGGCGTTCCTGCTGCTCCTGATCCCGCCGGCGCCGGCCGACGACGTTCTCGAACCCTGGGCCTCCGACCGGCACCCGAGCGACGTGCCCCGCCGGCACGTCCAGGATCTCGGCAGCGGCCACGCGGAGTACCGGATCGTCCACGGCGGGACCATGGACGGAGTGAACTGCCGCTCGCCGATGGGCGGCGGCTTCGGCATCTGGACCCAGCGCTGGGAATCCAACCGCGCGGTGCGGCTGGAAAACGTCGGCGACACGGACGTCGTCAACCCCTGGCTCTCCAACGGCCGGAACGACTTCCGCAGCCCCAAGGAAATCGTCGCGGGCGCCGTCGCGCCCGGCATGAACGAGCGGGAGCGGGCGATCGCGATCTGGCGGCGCCAGACCACCCACCGCTTCCACGCCGGCGCCGACGATCCCGCCGAGATGCACGACCCCGTCAAGGTCCTCAACGTCTACGGCTACACGACCTGCGGGGACGACTCCATCTGCCTCGCCGGCCTCTGGCACGCCGCGGGCTTCGAGGTCAGCCCGGGGCGCCTGCTGGGCCACCGCACCTCGCAAGTCTTCTTCGACGGCCGCTGGAACTTCCTCGACGGCGACCTGGGGCCGCTCTACCTCCTGCGGGACAACGCAACGATCGCGTCGGAGCCGGACCTCGTGCGCGACCACGACCTCCTCAAGCGCAGCCACCCCTACGGGGTCCTGGACCCCGATCGGCGCGCCGAGAACGAGGGGAACGCCGCCCTCTACACCGACGAGGGGGAGCGCCGCCCCGATCGCGCGATCGCCGAGATCGCGCGGACGTCGACGATGGCCATGCTGCTGCGGCCCGGCGAGGCGATCGTCTGGCGCTGGGGCCACACGGTCCCCGCCAAGTACCACGGGAACGCCGACCTCAAGACCTGGGGCCCGCGCTCGGACGCCGGGCGGCAGTGGGGCGCGTCGGCGGCGGAGCGGATCTGCAACGGCCGCTGGGAGTACCGCCCGGACTTCGGCCGCGAGCTCTGGCGGAAGGGCGCGGAATCCGTCGAGCACATCGCCGTCGACGGCGGCGCCCTCGTCGCGGAGGAGGGCAAGGTCGGGGTCGTCGTCTGGAAGCTTCAAAGCCCCTACTGTTTCGTGGGCGGCTCGATCGCGGCGATGGGCCGCGGTGCGCGCTTCTCGATCTCCTGGGATGGAGCGACGTGGGAGCCGGCGGGCGAGAACCTCGATCCGCAGTTCCCGAGCCGGGGCCCGGCACGCTACCAGTACCGCCTCAAATGCGAACTGCCGGCCGGCGCGCGCCTCGAGCGGCTGGCCGTCCTTAACGATCTCCAGATGGCGCCGCTGGCGCTGCCGGGCGTGGCGCTCGGGGAGAACCGCTTCACCTACACGGACCAGAGTCCGGGCGAGCGGCGCGTCCGCATTACCCACGACTGGGTCGAGCGCTCGCTCCATCGGCCGCCCGCGGCGCCGTCGGGAGCCCTGGCTCCGGCCGACGGGGCCCGGACCGACGGCAGCGGCGTCGCGTTCGAGTGGCGTCCCGCCGAAGCCGCCGACGGCGACGCCGTCGCGGACTACCACTTCGTCCTCTCGGATCGCGCCGACCTCGCCTGGCCGCTCTCGTCCAACTTCGAGAAGCTGCTGAGCAACACGTCGGGGCGGGGGCGCGCGCTCTATCGGTTGCCGGGCGCCGGCCTGCTCACGCCGGGCCGCACGTACTACTGGCACGTGCGGGCCTGCAGCGACAAGGGCGTCTGGGGCCCCTGGAGCAAGCCGTGGAGCTTCATGCCCGGGGGCCCGGCGGCGCCGCTGGAGGCGCACCTGGACGGGACGGTCCTGCGCTGGAAGTCCGACCCGGCCGCCGCCCGCTACCGGGTCTACGGGAGCGACGAGAAAGGATTTTCGATCAGCGACGAACCCTACGACATCGATGTGGGAGCCTCGACGGAGGTCGCCCGCCGGAGGCCCGCCAACTTCGTCGCCGAGACGGAGCGGACGGAACTGGACGTCCTGGGCCCGGACATGAAGGCGTTCTACCGGGTCGTGGCCGTCGACGGGAGGGGCACGAGGAGCGGGCCCTCCGACGCCGCGGCCGCCCCTCGTCCTTTCGTCTGCGGCAAGCCCGGCGTCACGGCGCGTCGGGGCGCGTCGTACGAGGGACGGATCTTGACGATCCGTTCGCTGGGCGACTTGCGGGCGCAGTGGGTGGACGAGAACAGCGTCTCCAGCTTCTGGGATATCGAAAAGCCCCTCTTTGCGCTGCAGCAGGGGCCGGCCTGGCTCCGCGTCGACGCCCGCAGCGGCCTGCTGAGCGGCGTGCCGGACGCGGCCGGGACCGTGGACGTCGCGGTGAAGATCAGCCTGGAGCGTTCGCGGCGCCGCCTCCACGACAGCGGGCCCCGGCCCTGGAACCTGGGCTGGGGGAAGGAGAAGACCCTCGAGGTCGTCACCGAGACCGCGGGAGAGACGGTCTACCGATTCCGCATCCTCGTTTCGGAGTGAGGCGGCCGGAGGTAGTGTCCTCCGAACAGATTGGCCACGGAGCCCACAAAGCCCCCAGAGCAGATTCTTCTCTGGAGGGCTCCGCGGGCTCTGTGGCCAATCCGGTGAGGCTTGTGGGCTGTCGAGATACCTTCTAGCCGGGCAAGGCGGAGCCCACCAGCGTCGCGTACTCGCCGATGCCGCGCACGATCTCGCGCATTGCGGAGAGGTCCACCGTCTTGACCAGGTACGAGTTCGCCCCGAGCGCGTAGGCGCGGTCGAGGTCGTTGGACTCGCTCGAGGACGTCAGCATCAGGACGGGCATGGACTTCAGCTCCGGCTGCTTTCGCATCCACTCCAGGACTTCGAGGCCCGACTTGCGCGGCAGCTTGATGTCCAGCAGCACCAGGAGGGGCAGTGGGTTCAACTCGCGGTTCGCGAAGGCCCCCTGGCCCGAGAGGTAGGCGATCGCCTGCTCGCCGTCGGTGACGGCCTTGAGGAGCACGTTCGGCGCGGCCCTCTTGAAGGCGGACGAGACGATCATCCGGTCCGTGGGCTCGTCCTCGACGTGGAGCACCGTGTAGGTCGGCATCCTATTTCTCCCCCTCGTGGTTCGATCGGACGCATTCCTCATGGTAGTAGGCGCGGGCGCGGATGAGGACCTTCTCCGCGACCGGGGGAAGGTTCCGCTTCAGCCAGAGCACCGTGCGTTCGCCCTCCGGCAGGATAACGCGGGCGACGACGTTCGCGCGGATGAGGGGCAGGAGGGCCTCGACGGTGTCGGCCCCCAGGACCTCGATCATCGCCCGTTTCACCGCGGCTCCCAGCTCTCCGTTCGAGCGCGCCGGGAGCAGTTGGGAGTGGGTGGAGATCAGCTCCTGCAGCTCCGCCGACGTCGCGCCGGGGGCGAGGACGTCCACGGTGTAGGAGCAGAAGAGCGTCATGGGTTCCGAGCGGCGGAGCCGGTTCCAGAATCCCTCGAGCCGGGTCGCGGCGCCCAGGCGGCCCGCCTTCCAGAGGATGTCGACCATTTCCCCGAAGGCGCGAATCCCGGTCGTTTCCGGAAGGGCCTTCGTTTCCTTGACCAGTCCGCCGACCTTCTCCTCGAAGCGGATCCAGTCCGGCTCGTCGTCGACCAGGAATGACGCGAGCGTCTCCTCGGCGTCGAGGAACTGGAGGCGGCGGTCCCGCTCGAGGGGCTCGGTGGGCGTGCCCGCGGCCCGGAGCTGCTCGCGGAAGAGCTTCGCGTGGGCCGCGGTCGCGACGATAATCATTCGCTCGCCGCGATCGGCGCCCTCCTTGATGTAGAGGGCGACATTCCGAGCCAGGAACATCTCCTCGCCGTAGAACTGGACGAGGTGGCCCTGCGGGCCGGGCCGAGTGAGGGACTCCTTCCAGGTCATCGCTCCGTCCTTGATGTCCGTCTATGCTCTTTATAAGTACCGTTTCAAGTTCCTGCAACCTTTGTCGCGGGAAGCTCGATCCAGAAGCGGCTCCCCTGGCCGGGGACGGACTCCACCCCCGTGCTCCCGTTCATGCGTTCCAGCGCCCGGCGGACGATCGCCAGCCCGATGCCCGTGCCGGGGTACTCGTCGCGTCCGTGCAGGCGTTCGAAGACCCGGAAGAGCTTGCCATGGAACTCCGGGGCGATGCCGATGCCGTTGTCCTCGACCCAGAGGCGGACGCGGCCGTCGGACGGCTCGTCGGCGCGGATCCGCACCCGGGGGACAGCGCCCGGGCTGACGAATTTGACGGCGTTCGTCACCAGGTTCGAGAGGGCCTGGCTCAGCAGGAGCGAATGCCCGGTGACGGAAGGCAGGGGGCGCTCGACCGTGACCTCGGCCTTCCGCTGCTTGAGGTCGGGTTTGAGGTCACCCAGGACGCGCTCCGTGAGGATCTCGAGGCTGAGCGGCTCGAGCGGGGTTTCCTCCCGCCCGATGCGGCTGTAGGCCAGGAGGTCGGTGATGAGCGTGTCCATCCGGGCCCCGGCGTCGATCATCTGGGTCAGGTACTCCCGTTCCGGCGGACACAGCTTGGACGCGCTTTCTTCGAAGAGCATCTCGCCGAGGGTGTGGATCGCGCGGAGCGGCGCCCGCAGGTCGTGCGCCACCGTGTAGGCGAAGGACTCGAGTTCGCTCACGCTGTCCTCGAGGGAGCGGGTCCGTTCGCGGACGTGTTCCTCCAGCTCGAGGTTGAGCTGGCGGATCGCCGCCTCGGCGCGCTTCTGCTGCGTGATGTCGCGCGCCACCTTGGACGCTCCGATGATCCGGCCCCGCGGGTCCCGGACGGGGGAGATGCTCAGCGAGACGTCGACCAGCGACCCGTCCTTGCGGCGGCGGACCGTCTCGAAGTGCTCTACGAACTCGCCCCGGCCGATCTTGCCGATGATCTCGGTCTCCTCCCGGTGCAGCTCCAGGGGGATGAGATCGAGGATCGGGTGGCCGATCATTTCGACCGCGCTGTACCCGAAGAGCCGTTCGGCCGCGGCATTCCAGCTGGTGATCTTCCCCTGCAAGGACTTGGTGATGATCGCGTCGTTCGACGAGCGGACCACGGCCGCGAGCGTGGCCGTCGCCTCTTCGGCGCGAAGTCGCTCGGCGACCTCGCGCTCGAGCTCGGCCGTCCGCTCCGCGACCCGCTCCTCGAGCTCGTGGCGGCTCCGGTAGAGCTCGACGAAGGTGCTGACTTTGGAGCGCAGCGCGGCCGGGCCGACGGGCTTGGAGAGGAAGTCGACGGCCCCCAGGGAGTAGGCGAACTCGATCTCTTCCGCCGCGCGTTCCAGAGCAGTGACGAAGATGATGGGGACGTCCTTCAGGCGGCGCTGCTTGCGGATGAGCTGCGCGGCCTCGAAGCCGTTCATGTCCGGCATCTGGACGTCCAGCAGGATGAGGGCGAACTCGGCATCGAGGAGCGCCGCCAGCGCTTCCTGGGCGCTGCGGGCGCGGACCTTGGTCAGGTCCATGCCCTCCAGCAGCGACTCCATGGCGAGCAGGCTGCCTTCGTCGTCGTCCACCATGAGGACCCGGGCCGGGCTGGTCGTGCGGCGGACCGTCGTCGGGGGGCGGGTCTTCGGCGTCTGCATCTCAGGCCCTCCCTTCCAGGGCCCGCAGCACCGAGCGGACCGTCCTCACGGAGGGGTCCGTGCGCCCGGTTTCGATGCGGGAGAGGGTTTCAATGGCGATGCCGGCACGGCGGGCGACCTGGGAGAGGGTCAGGCCCGCCCCGTGTCGGCGTGCCCGCAGGTCGGGCCCGAGCGAGGCCTTGCCGAACGGCGCGGCATCCTCGCGGCATTCGGCCAGATTCCGCAGACGTTCGTACTCGGCTTTGGGCACGAGCACGTAGGCCTTCCCGTCGAGATCCAGGCTCTGAACTGATTTCCGCGTCGACGTCAACACGCTCTCCCGGGGTTGACTTCCACGTCAAGCCTCACTTGATCCACAACTCGTCGAAACGTTATGCCGGGAAAGGAACTCTTTAGCCGGGAAGGAGGACCGTCGAGCCCGTCGTCTTCCTCGCCTCCAGGTCCCGGTGGGCCGCCGCGGCCTCGCGGAGCGGATAGGTCTGGTTGATCGCGATCTTCACCACCTTCTTCTTTACGAGGGCGAAGAGCTCGGCGGCCGCCTTCAGGAGGTCTTCGCGCTTCGCCGTGTAGGTGAAGAGCGTCGGCCGCGTCAGGAACAACGAGCCTTTCTGCGAGAGGACCCCGATGTTGAGCGGGTCGACGGGGCCCGACGCGTTGCCGTAGCTCACCATCAGCCCGAGCGGCCGCAGGCAGTCCAGCGACGCCATGAAGGTCGCCTTGCCGACGCCGTCGTACACGACCGGCAGGCCCGCGCCCTTCGTGATCTCCTTCACGCGGTCGACGAGATTCTCCTTCGACGTGACGATGACGTGCTTGCAGCCGGCCTTCCGGGCGGCCTCGACTTTCTCGTCGCTTCCCACGGTGCCGATCACGGTCGCGCCCAGGTGCTTCGCCCACTGCGAGAGGATCTGGCCCACGCCGCCGGCGGCCGCGTGGACGAGGACGCTGTCGCCCTTCTTGATCGCGTAGGTGCGCCGCGCCAGGTACCACGCCGTCATCCCCTTGAGCATGATCGCGGCCGCGACCTTGTCGTCGATGCCGGCGGGGATCTTGACGAGCCGGTCCGCGGGCCGGAGGAGGAGCTCCGCGTAGGCGCCGATCGGGTTCGCGTACGCGACCCGGTCGCCCTTCTTGAACTCCTTCACGTTCGGGCCCACGGCGTCGACGACGCCGGCGCCTTCGACTCCGAGAATCGTGGGCATCGGCACCGGGTAGAGGCCGCTACGGTGGTAGGTGTCGATGAAGTTCAGTCCGATCGCGCTGCTGCGCACCCGGACTTCGCCCGGTCCGGGGTCGCCGACCTGCACCTCTTCCCATCGCAGATTTTCGGGGCCGCCGGTCTGGTACAGCCGGATCGCGTGGGGCATCAGGCGCTTCCCTCCAACGGGCCGTAGTTTAGCAATCAAAACGCCGGAAGTCTGCTTCGTCTTTGGGCAACAGAGGGACATGATTCTCCGCTGCCTGATCGTCGCGCTGCTCCTGCTGCAGGAAGGTCTCTCCGGGGAGGAGGCGGCCCGGCTCCAGCAGCTTTGCGGGCGCTCGAAGAGCGAGCCGTGGCGCAGCTTGCCCTGGTCCACGTCCGTCCTCGAGGCGCGGACGAAGGCGCTGCGCGGGAAGAAGCCCGTCTACCTGTGGGCCGCGGTGGGGCACCCGCTGGGCGCCGGGTCCGCCCACGTGATCGTCGACCGCACGCTCTTCCGGGACGCGCGGGTGATGGAGCGCCTGAAGGGCAAGTTCGAGTGCGTCGCGGTCGACCAGACCTACCAGCGCAACCAGCACGACGCGGAAGGGGACTTCTACCGCTCCGTCGTCATCCAGGGACCCCGCAAGACCGTGAAGACCAACACCTCCGGCCACTACTGCTTCGCCCCCGACGGCACGCTGCTGGGCTTCGCCGCCGAGGACGTGCTCCCCGACGACTTCGTCAAGCTGCTCGACCAGGCGCTCGCGGACCTTCACGTCGTCGACGCGCCGCCGATCGAAAATACCAAGCCCGACCGCTACTTTCATCGCGTGTTTCCGGAGGGCGGGATGGCCGTCGTCGTCACCGCGAAGGTGCTGAGCGGCTATGGCCCGACCGACGACCGCCGCGTGGCCGCGGCCCAGGAGTCGATCGGCTGCGATTACCTTTGGATCCGGAAGGACGAGGTCGAGGCCCTCGCCAAGGGGAGCCTGCCGGAGAGTCTCCGCGTGCGGATGCTGCAGTGGCACCTGACGACGCCGAACGTCGGCGCCGCCTGGGGCTGGGCGCGGGAGGAGATCCGGAAGGGCGAACTGCGCCTCTCCGACGGCCGCCTCTCCGGCGGCTTCCAGCTCGAGGCCGCGCCGGGCTCGAAGGGCTTCACGAACGGCCGCGGCTTCGAGGGCTCCTTCGCCGGGGTGCTCGAGGCGAAGGGCGGCAAGCTCACGCGCTTCGATCTGGTCGCCAAGGGTATCGCGTGGGGGAAGCACGAGAACGGGGGCTGGCCGCCCCGCACGAAGTATCCGCTGGCCGTCGCCTTCACGCTGGCCGACGACGCCGATCCGATCGCCCGCCGCGTCCCGCCCAACGGCATACGCGCGCCGGAAGACGGCTACCTTCAGTAGTCTCAGCCCACGATGCCGGAGATGTCGATCAGGTAGAGCTGGCGTCCGCCCCCGTGGGGCGAGTCGATCACGACCTTCTTCCCGTCGGGGCTGAAGCGCGGATGGGTGTCGCAGCGCCACTCGCCGCCGTACTCGCGCGGCGAGAGGAAGTGACCCAGCGGGTGCCGCTTCCCGGTCGCGACGTGGTAGAGGTACGGGTTCTGCATCCGCTTCGCATCCGGGTAGGTATCGTTCAGGATCCACGTGTTTCCCGGCAGGTAGGTGCAGTGGCCGTCGACGGTCATGACGTCCGGTCCGACGACTTCGACCTTGTCCGTGCGGTCCTCGTAGAGGTAGAAGCGGTCGCCGTGGGAGGCGTGGCGGGCGAAGCAGAGGATGTGGGTCGAGTCGCGCCAGATGAAGTGTGACGCCATGGGCGGTGCGATGATGACGTGCGGCTCGCGCCCGTCCGGGGTCAGCGTGATCATCCGCGTCGTATGGCCCTTGTCGCCGGGCGCCTTCCAGCGGTTGAGGAAGCAGAACCGCGAGCCGTCGGGGGCGAAGAGCAGGTGGTTGAACCAGTGCTTCGCCCCCTCCCAGGAGCCCTGCGCCCAGGGGATCTTGAGCGCGTCCGCGATCGAAAAGATCAGGGATCGCTCGCCGGTCTTCAGGTCCATCCTCCAGATGCCGGCGTCGGCTGGCGCGAGGACGTCCTTGTTGGGGTCGGGGACGCCGGCGTAGCCGTAGCCGGGGCGGGTGTCGTGAAGGCGGCGGAAGTCGGGGGAGATCGCGGACTTCCCGTCGGGGCTGATCGCATAGATCGGGCCGGGCAGCGAGCGCTTCTTCCGCGTGGTCACATCCAGGATGTGGGAGACGAAGCGGTCGCCGTCGCGGTCGTTCCAGATCACCTCGGACGCGGAGCCGGGCAGCCACTGCAGCATGCAGCCCTGCTGCCAGCACCACGCGCGGGTCTCGCCGAGCTCGATCCAGCGGTCGCCGTCCTGAAGGTCGACCATGCCGAGCTTGATCGTGTCCTCGGGCGCCGGGGAGCGGTGCTCGAAGGCGGCTTCCATGCCCAGCACGTAGCGGCTGCTCGGGTCGAATTCGAGCTTGTCGTAGTAGCCGAACCAATGGAACTGCGGTCCTTTGGTGAGGGCGCGGACGGGAGGAAGCTTCTCGTCCTGTCCGAAAGCGGCGCTCGCCGCCAGGCCGGCGGCCTGTCCTAGAAACGTCCGGCGAGTCAGTTTCATCGCGCTCACCCTAGCATCCGACCTCGAGTCTGACAATCGTCACGCCCTTCCGTCGCGCGGCTCAACACGAAGGAGGCGCCCATGAAGAGCAAACACGAAGAGGTCGAACAGGATCTCGCGAAAACGTACAACCAGTTCAAGTCCTTCGAGGGGCAGCGCTATACCGGCATGAAGGTCGGCGGACGGCACACGTGGCACTACGACAAGGGGGAGTGGAAGGAGGTCAAGGTGGCTCCGGACCGCTGGGAGTTCCGCTATGCGGTGCCCAAACGCCGGGCCGGCCACGCGCCTCCGGGATCCGGCGTCCCCGTCGGCACGGAATACCACTGGTACATCCTCGCACACCAGACCGTGCGCAAGCTCGACGAGAACACCTACACGACCGCGATGAGCGGCCTCAAGTACAAGCTCGCGCACAAGCGGGCCGGGTCGGAATCCTGGAGCGCGAGCGACCGCGCCCAGCGGCGCCGCCTCATCCAGATTCTTCGCGAGATGATCGAGGACCTCGAGGCCGAGCCGGAAGCGGGGGAGCCTGCCGTGGACAAGGTCGTCACGACGTCGAAGCGCCGCGCGCCGGCCCGCCGCAAGCAGCTTGTGGAGGCCGGAGACGCCGGCGACATCCACCGAGCCCCATCGGTGAAGCGCTACCACCTGCGCTAACCACCGCTTTTCTCTGGATCTTTCTTCGCGCTTTGTGTATATAACCAAGTAGTTAATTAACTTAGAGGTTAAGTATGTCACGCCTGGACGCGACGTTCGCGGCGTTGGCCGATCCCACGCGCCGCGCGATCCTCTCCCGGCTGGCGGCGGGGGAGACCTCGGTGACCGAGCTGGCGCGGCCCTTCCGTATGAGCCTGCCGGCCATCTCCAAGCACCTGAAAGTCCTGCAGCATGCGGGCCTGATCGCGCGCGCCCGCAGGGCCCAGTGGCGGCCCTGCCGGATCAGCGCCGGGCCGCTCAAGGATGCCGCGGATTGGATCGGGACCTATCGCCGCTTCTGGGAAGAGAGCTTCGACCGCCTGGACGATTACCTGCGCGATCTGCAGCAGAAGGAGAAGAATCGTGGCCCCAAGAAATCCTGACACGAGCGACCGCGAGATCGTGCTCTCGCGCGTCTTCGACTATCCGCGCGAGCTCGTCTGGGAGGCCTGGACCGACCCGAAGCACGTCGCCCAGTGGTGGGGCCCCCGCGGCTTCTCGACCAGCATCGAGGAGATGGACGTGCGGCCGGGTGGCGTCTGGAAACACACGATGCACGGCCCCGACGGCGCGGACTATCCGAACAAGAGCGTCTTCGTCGAGGTCGTGAAGCCCGAGCGCATCGTCTACACCCACGGCGGCGGCAAGAAGGGGTCCGAAGGCGCCACCTTCGAGTCGACCTGGACCTTCGAGGCGCTGGGCCCGTCGAAGACCCGGCTGACGATGCGCATGGTCTTCCCGACGGCCGGGGACCGCGACCGCGTTGTGAAGGAGTACGGCGCCGTCGAGGGCGGCAAGCAGACCTTGGAGCGCCTCTCCGAGCGGCTGCCCGCCATGGTCGACCCGGAGTTTGTGATCACCCGCAGCGTCGACGCGCCCCGCGCCGCCGTCTTCGCCGCCTGGACGACCGTCGAGGCGCTGCAGTCCTGGTTCGGCGTGAAGGGAATGACGACCCACTCGTGCTCCCTCGATCTGCGCCCGGGCGGTCTCTTCCGCTACGGGATGAAGGGGCCCGACGGCAGCGGCATGTGGGCCCGCTGGGTCTTCCGAGAGATCGTCCGCCCGTCGAAGCTGGTGTTCGTCATGTCGTTCACGGATCCGGAGGGCGGCGTCATCCGGGCCCCCTTCGACGCGGGCTGGCCGCTCGAATGGCTCACGACGCTGACCTTCGAGGAGAAGGCGGGTCGGACGAAGATCACGGTGCGGGGCATCCCGCTGAACGCGACGGAGGCCGAGCGGAAGCTCTTCAAGGATCACCACGAGTCGATGAGCGGCGGCTGGGGGTCGACCCTCGACGAACTCGGCCAGTTCCAGCGGCGGCAGATCACGATGAGCCGCGACTTCGACGCGCCGCGGGAGCTGGTGTTCCAGGCCTGGACGGACCCGAAGCACGTCGACCACTGGATGGGGCCGCGAGGGTTCGCGACGACGACGCGGGAGATCGACGTAAAGCCCGGCGGCGCCTGGCGCTACACCATGCGCGGACCCGACGGGGTCGACTACGACAACCTGATCGAATACCTCGAGATCGTGAAGCCCGAGCGCCTGCGCTACAAGCACGGGACGGGCGCGGAGCCCGACCAGTTCCGCGTGACGGTCACGTTCGAGGAGCTGGGGAAGAAGACCCGGCTGACGATGCAGATGATCCTGCCGAGCGTCGACGCCTGCGAGGCGGTGAAGAAGTTCGGCGCCGTCGACCTGGGCTACCAGACCCTTGATCGCCTGGCCGAGCACCTGCCGAGGATGTAAGGCGAGGCGCTCTACTTGAGGCCCTCGATCCAGGCACGGATGAGGCGGATGCCGTCCTCGTCCACCCGCGAGGTGGCGAGGGGCGGCATCTGGCCCGTGCCGCGCTTGGAGATCCGTTCGAGGAGCACCGAGCGCTCGGGATGGCCCGGGTCGACGAGCTTTGCGCCCTCGAGGCCGAAGCCGTCGTGCAGCGGCTTGACGCCGATCAGATTCATCTTCTCCCGCGCGGTGGTCGCCTCGAGCTCCATCAGCGCGTTTCCGCCGCCCGCCTCGACGTGGCAGATCGAGCAGTTGGCGTGCAGGTAGGCGCGGGCCCGCGCGTCGAGCTCGACCTTCGGGTCCGAGGGGTCGGCCAGCTTTCCGTAGTGCTCGGGCGGGAAGGCCAGCAGCGACGAGGGCGCGCGCTCGCGCTGGTCGCGCGTCTCCGTGCGGCGGCGGACCTCGTCGTCAAGGGCGCGGCCCGTGAGGCCCCGCGCCTGGACCTCCTCGCGGATCGCCTGCTGGGCCTCGGCGCCCCAATCGATCCGCAGCACGCCGCGGCGCTCCAGCATCGCGAGTTGGTCGCCCTTGTTCATCTGAAGCGTCGTGAGGCCGAGCACGAAGTTCGCCGCGCGACTGTGGCACATCATGCACTCGGCGCGGCTGGGGAAGTGCCAGGTCTGGCGCCCGCCGCGGACCGCAACCTCGCGGTCGAGGCCTGCGGCCTCCACGAGCGTCGCCTCCGTCTGCGCGTCGTTCCATGCGTACGAATAGCCGACCCACTGGCCGTTCTGCTTCGTGAGCAGGCGGGTCTCGACCCAGCGGCGCGCGCCACCATCCTGGTCGAGCGCGAAGGACTTCACCACGACCGTCCGGTCGGGGAAGTTCCAGCCGCGCGACGTCGTGACGTCGATGCGGGCGTCGGCGCCCGGCAGCGCCAGGAAGCGCTCCTTATAGGCGCCGTCGGACCAGAGCGGCGAATTGACGGAGTAGGGGATCAGGGCGGGGTCGACCTGGTGGCCGGGGACCGACGCGAAGAGGCCGGTCTCGCTCAGTTTCGTGGGGAAGCGGGGCGCGTCGTTCTGGGCCGGCGTCCGTTCCAGCCGATAGAGCGCGCCGCCGCCGTGGTCGCAGATCAGGATCTCGCCCTTCGTGTCCGCGCCGAAGCCGGTGATCTGGAGGGTCGAGGTCGCCAGCTCCTGCTGCCACGTGAGTTTGCCCTGCTGCTGCTTCGCGCCCCAGATGCGCCCGGTCGACCAGTCGCCATAGATGTAGGCGCCGCGGAGCTCGGGGAAGGCCTCGCCCCGGTAGACGATGCCGCCCGTGAGCGAGCGGAATTCCGAATGCGGGTGCTCGACGGTCGGCTTCGTGATCGGCGTCGGTCCGGCGGTCCGGGTGGGATAGAACGGATGGCCGCCTTCCGTCACGCTCCACCCGTAGTTCTCGCCGCGCCGCACCAGGTAGGCCTGCTCCCAGAGATCCTGACCGTTCTGGCCCACCCAAAGGTCGCCCGTGGCGCGGTCGCAGGTGATGCGCCAGGGATTGCGGAAGCCGTAGGCCCAGGTCTCGGGCCGCGCGCCCGCGACCCCGATGAAGGGGTTGTCGGCCGGCACCGAGTAGGCGGCGTCGGCCGCAGGGTGATCGACGTCGAGACGCAGCACTTTCGCCAGCAGCCGCGTGAGGTCCTGCCCCGACAGGTGCGTGTCCGAGTCCGACGAGCCGTCGCCCGACGTGACGTAGAGCATCCCGTCGTTGCCGAACGCGACGTCGCCGCCGTTGTGGCCGTTGGATTCCCACTCGATGATGCGCAGCGCGGACTTGGGGTCGATTGCGCGGGTCCCGCTACGCTCCACCGTGTAGCGCGTCACGCGCGTCTTTTTTGGCGACGAGGAGAGCGGGCCGTTGCTTCCGACGAAGAGGTATCCGTTCTTCTCGTAGTCCGGATGGAACGCCACGCCGTAGATGATCTCGTCGTTGGCCAGGAGTTCCTGGGTCTCCTTGACGTCGGGCCGGTCCTGGAGGCGCAAGATGCGGCCCGCGCCGCCCCATGCGAACGCCTGGTGGACCAGCAGCAGCGAGTCGGTCCCGGGCTCGCGCGCCACCGCGATGGGGCAGGGGACCTTGAGGTCGGGGAAGGCGGGACGGACGCGGAAGGGCAGCGGCGGGTCGGGCGAGCCCACGACCCGCGAGGTCGTCAGCGCGGGGCGCCGGTCCATCGCCGGGCCCTTGAAGCGGAGCGTCGCGTAGTCCTCGTAGCGATGGAAGTTGAGCTGCGAGAGCGGCGCGCAGGTGGAGAGCTCGGGGCCTTCGAAGTCGGCCGAGTAGTCGTAGCGGCAGAGCGCGAAGGACCACTCTTCGTCGACCTGGGGCCGGCCACCCGTGCGGATGAAGTCGCGCCAGGGGAGACGGCCTTCCACGGTCCAGCCCTTGTCCTTGTCCTGCCAGCGGTTGAGCGTGCCGTCGAGCTTCACGGAGGCCTGGAGGTGGAAGTCGGCGTCGTTCCGGAAGCGGTCGAAGCCGCCGCTGCCGCGGCGGGGGAAGAAGAGCTCGAGGGTGGCGCCGGCGGCGTTGACCTGGAATTCGTAGTAGCCGGGCTTCCCGGCCGCGGGCTTGAAGAAGAGCTCGAAGACGTCGTTCTCCCAGAGCTTGCCGTTGTGCTCCTTGATGGTCGCGTAGAGATCGCTGTCCTCCATCTCGGCCAGGAAGTAGAGGTACTCGCGGTCCCAGAGCAGCTTCGCGCGCGTGCGGGTCTTCGGGGGCTTCGCGTCCGCTCCCATCCAGGGAAGGCCGAAATTGTCGATCGGCTGAGCGTCCTTCCACGCGGGGTCGTCGCCGCGCCCGTCGAGGGCCGGCGCTGTTTCGGCCCAGCGGCACTCGAAGACCACGGGGCGGGCGGCCGTGGCCGGCGCGCTCGGGGAGGGCGCCTGGCAGGCCCCCGCGGAGATCAGGATCGCGGCCAGCGCGAGGCTTCGATCGGCGAAACGATTCATGCGGTATCCGTTCCCCTTGGATTGACGATTGTCCTCTGCCCGGGGGCCAAAATCTAGAAAAGCCTGAATAGTAAAGGCATCCCGGGAGGGACTGTGGCTATTCCGCGTTCGGGAGGGATCCGCTTAGAGATTCGGCGCCACGCGGAACTCGCGGCGGATCGCGGCGAGGATCTGGGATTCGTAGGGGCGGAAGGGGGCGTCGACGCCGGCCTCGCCGGCCGTGGAGAACACCAGGGTCTCGGAGCCCCGGGACTGCCGCCGCGAGAGCAGGTCGAAGCGCGTCCCGCCCCAGTCGAGCAGCCCACGAAGCAGGCGGGCGGTCTCCTTCTGCACCGTCAGGGTGCCGCCGGTGGCGGCGACCGCGCTCCGGAACGCCTCCCAGGAGGCGTCCGCGCCAGGGAGGACGTCCACGCGCGCGAAGGTGGCGAGGCGGTTGGAGCGCACGAGCACGGCGGCGCCGGTCTCGAGCATCCATCCCGTCGGGTACCCGAGCTCGAAGCGGCCTTCGGGATCCCGGTAGGTGGCGAAGAGCAGGGGCCGGCCCCAGGCGCCGAGGCCTCGGCTAAGGTTCGGGGTCAGGTTCCGGTCGATGCTCCGCATATCCATGCCGGAACCGCTCAGGGTGAGCCACGAGTCGAACATGGAATTCCCTCCTCCGCTGCCGGTTCGACGACCCGGACCCCCGAAACCGAACCGGTTTTCCGAATCCTCGGTCCGGATTTTTCCCCCCGCGTAATAATGAGTCATGAGAATCGTACTCGCGCTCCTCGCGCTCCTTCCGGGCCCCGGGGACGACAAACTGGCTCCCTGGGGCGCCAACCAGCACGCGTCGGACACTCCCAAGAAGCATCAGCAGGACATCACCAACGGCAAGCAGGACTACACCGTCGTCCAGGGCGGCACCATGGACGGCCGCTCGTGCCGCACGCCGCTGGGCGTGGGGATGTCCCGCGAGGGCGCGATGGAGCAGACCTGGGAATCCAACCGCGCGGTCCGAATGGAGAACGTCGGCGACGCCGACGTCGTGAATCCCTGGCTCTCCAACGGCCAGGGGAATCTCCGCTCCATCGAGGAGTTCGTCGCCTCGGCCATCACGCCGGGGATGAGCGACGCCGAGAAGGCCGCGGCGGTCTGGTGGCAGCGCATCAAGTACCGCTACCACTTCGGCGTGGCCGACGCCAGCGAGGAAGGCGACGTGGTCCGGAACATCTATATCTACGGCTACAACAGCTGCGGCCACGACTCCATGATGATGGCCGAGCTGTGGAAGATGGTCGGCCTCAAGGCGGCGCCCGCCCGGGGCGTCGGCCACTGCATCTCGCAGGTCTTCTACGACGGCAAGTGGCACCTCTACGACGGCGACATGAAGTCGCTCTACCTCGGCCGCGACAACGAGAGCGTCGCGGGCGAGCAGGACATCGTCCGCGACCATGACCTCATCAAGCGGACCCACGGCCAGGGCATCCTCCTGGCCGACAACCGGGGCTCCGACGAGTGGGGCGCGGCGGTCTACGGCTACGAGGGGGAGGTCGTGGGTCAGCGCGGCGCCTACCGGGGCCACACGATGAAGATGACGCTGCGGCCGGGCGAGGCGCTCGTCTGGCGCTGGGGCCACCTGACGCCGGTGAAGTACAACGGCCCGAGTTGGGGGCCGCTCTACCCCGACACGGTCTGCAACGGACTTTGGGAGTACCGTCCGGACTTCTCGAAGGAGACCTGGAGGAAGGGGGCGGTCGTCGAGGGCGTGAAGTCGTCGTCCGCCGGGCTTTCCGAGGGCACGATCACCTGGACGATGCATTCGCCGTACGTGATGGTCGGCGGGCGGCTCGTGGCCGAGGGCCAGGGCGCCGAGTTCTCGGTGTCGTTCGACGGGAAGACCTGGGAGGCCGTCGACGCCGCATCGTTCGACAAGAAGTTCGCGTTCAGCAATGGCAAGGGGAAATACTCCTACCAGCTGCGCTGCCAGCTTTCCGGGGCCGCGACGCTGAAGAGCCTGGCGATCGTCAACGACCTCCAGATGGCGCCGCTTCTGCTCCCCGAGATGGTCGTGGGCAAGAACGCGTTCACCTACACGGACGAGTCCGCATCGCGCAAGGTGCGGATCACGCACGAGTGGGTGGAGCGCTCGGCGTCGAAGCCGCCGGCGGTCCCGGCGGCGGTCTATCCCGCCGACAAAGGGGAGGCGGTGGGCTCGGACGTGGTGTTCAAGTGGACGCCGCCCTCGGACCCGGACGGCGACAAGATTACGGACTACCAGTTCGAGCTCTCGAACCGTGCGGACCTGAAATGGCCGCTGTCGATGTCGTTCGTCAAGCTGATCTCGAGGACGGCCGACGCCGGGAAGGCGCAGTACACCCTGCCCGAGGCGGGGCTGCTCACGGGCGACAAGAAGTACTACTGGCACGTGCGCGCCAAGGACGCGAAGGGCGTCTGGGGCCCCTGGAGCGCGACGTGGAGCTTCACCATGAAGGCGCCCAACTACCCGGTGGACCTCACGCTGGAGTCGGGCGTGCTGCGCTGGAAGCCCAACGCCACGGGCAAGAAGCCCGCGCTCTACCGGGTCTACGGGAGCGACGAGAAGGGCTTCTCGGTGAGCGACCAGCCCTACACCGTCTCGATCGGCAGCAATACCGAGCTCAAGAATCCGTTCCCCGCGAACTTCGTCGCCGAGACGAAGGCGACGGAACTGCCGGTGTCGGGCCGGACCTACTACCGCGTGGTGGCGGTCGACGAGGCCGGCAAGCGGAGCGGTCCCTCGGACTACGTCGTCGCGCCGCGGCCGACGATCAGCAGCAAGCCGATCGTCGCCGCGAAGGCCGGCGCCGCTTACCAGTACCAGGTGCTGGCCAACCGCTCGATCGGGCACCTCACGATCCGCCAGGTGGGCGGCAATCTCGCGACCAACTTCTGGGACGTCGAGAAGCTCCAGTTCGCCCTGGCGAAGGGGCCGGACTGGCTCAAGATCGACGCCGCGACGGGCCTGCTGAGCGGCACGCCGCCCGCGGCGGGCACGTTCGAGGTGGAGGTCACGGCCGCGCTCGACCGCGAAGTCCGCAAGCTCGACGAGCCCACGCTCGCCTGGGGCAACGAGAAGGTCCTCTCGACCGGGGTGGAGCGGGTCGGCACGGCGACGCAGCGCTTCACCCTCACGGTCGAGAAGTAGCGCCTACGCTTTCCTGCGGGAAAGCTCGGGCGGGAGCGCGACGCTGGCGGCCGTCGCCAGGAGCGAGCCCATGACGGCGGCGAGCATGCACCACTTCAGCAGCATGCGGGCCAGGTCGCCGCTGATGCCTCCGTAGTTGAGGAGCAGGGTGAAGAGGGCCGCGCCCGTCGAGGCGGCCAACCCCGCCACCAGCGCCGTCTTCCGCAGACCCACCAGGTTCATCCGATCGGCCATCGCCCCGAGGGCGAGCACCTGGAAGATGAAGAACAGCCAGAATCCCTGGTCCATGGCTCCTCCTTTCCCGAAACGGGACTGCTAATCTCGAGGTTCGAGAAGCGCTTCGTTGAGGCGGTCGAGCAGGCGCAGGGCCTCCTCCCGGGTCTCCGGCAGGGCGCGTCCCTGCAGCCGCAGGACCGCGCGGGTCCGCTGGGCCGGGCTGCGTGAAAACGCCAGCGAGAAGTCGATCGAGCGGCCCTGGCCGTGCAGCGAGGCGGCCTGCTCGCCGCGCTCCTCCCGGCGGACCTGGATCTCGCGCTCGCGGCAGATGCGGAGCGCGGCATCGACGCAGAGCGGCACCGGCGAGCGGTAGGTCCGTTCGAGGGCGACGTCCGGCGTCGCCGCGCCGGCGGCGGGCGTCGCGGCCCGCTCGGGCGGCGGACTCGCCGCGTCGCGCGATCGGGGGGTCGTCGTGCAGGCCTGCAGGAGGATCAACGCACCCAGGAGGGAAACGGCGGTACGTCTCATGGCGCATCCCCTACTTCATACTTCCCGCGCCCGAAAAAACTATACCACACGCCCCGGCAGGGAAGGGCGCCGATGCAACCGAGGGGTCGTTGCTGATGTAGTATATTACATGCTACACTACCGGACGATCGCGCTCCTCGCCCTCCTGGCCTCCAGGGCCCTCGCCGACGACTGGCCCCAGTACCGCGGACCGCGGCGCGACGACGTCTCCGCCGAGAAGGGCCTCCTGCAGCAGTGGCCCGAGAAGGGCCCGCCGCTCCTCTGGACCTTCGAGCACGCCGGCGTCGGCTACAGCGGGCCGGCCGTCGTGGGCTCGCGCTACTACACTCTCGGCGGCCGCGGCGACGTGGAGGTCCTCATGGCTCTCGACGTCGACAAGGTGAAGGACGGCGCGCCCGCCGAGGCCTGGGCCGTGAAGGTCGGGCCGCTCTTCGACTTCAAGACGAACAACTGGAGCAGCGGCCCCAGTTCGACCCCCACGGTCGACGGCGACGCCGTGTTCGCCCTCGGTGGGAACGGCGACCTGCTCTGCTGCGCCGCCGCGACCGGCAAGGAACGCTGGCGCGTCAACCTTCCCGCGGAGCTGGGGGCCGAGGTCAACCCGATCGGCGGCGGCCCCGCGAAGCTCGGATGGGGCTTCACGTGGTCGCCGCTCGTCGAGGGCAACCTCCTCATCTGCCTCCCCGGCGGGCCCAAGGGAACGGTCGCCGCGCTCGACAAGCGGAGCGGGAAGGTCCTCTGGCGCAGCACGGAGCTGACCGAGCAGGCCGCGTACACGTCGCCCGTCGCGGCCGACATCGACAAGGTCCGCCAGATCCTGGTGCTCACCAACCAGGGGCTCCGCGGCGTCGCGGTCGCCAACGGGAAGCTGCTCTGGAAGTCGGACCGGCGGCTCGGCACCGAGGTCGTGAACTCGCCCATCGTGAGCGGCCCGTTGGTCTTCACCACCGTGGGGGCCGGTCGGGGCGGCGACCTGATCCGGGTCCGCCGCGAGGGCGACCACGTTGCGGTCGACGAGCTCTACTCGAACAAGAACCTGGCCAACCATCACGGCAACGTGGTGCTCCTCGACGGCCACCTCTACGGCGCCTCGGAGCAGCGGGGCTGGATCTGCCAGGGCCTCGAGTCGGGGGAGGTCGTCTGGGCCGCCGAGCGCGGAAAATTGCCGAGCGGCTCCGTTACGTACGCCGACGGTCGGTTTTATTGTTACGGGGAGCGCGACGGGTCCGTGACGCTTCTGGAGGCCTCGAGCAAGGCCTGCAATATTCTCGCGCGCTTCGTTGTTCCGAAGAAGTCGTCGTTGCGGAAGCCGGCGGGAGGGGTCTGGACGCCGCCGGTCGTCGCGAACGGGAAGTTGTTCCTCCGCGACCAGGAGCTGGTCTTCTGCTACGATGTGCGCGCGGGCAAGTGAATCCGAACCCGGAGGGATCATGGCGAACCTGAGTCGGCGGCAAATGCTTCAGGGCGCGGCGGCAGGCGCGGCGGCGCTGGCAGGGCCGGTCGCGGCGCGCGCGATGGCCGACGACGACCCCGGGTTCAAGATCAAGAACGGCCGCATCAAGCAGTCCATCATGGGCTGGACCTTCAACCCGATGCCCACCGACGAGCTGGCGCGCCACTGCCGCGACCTCGGCATGCACGCCATGGAGGGCGTGGACGCGAAGCACTACCCGATGATCCGCGACCTCGGCCTCAAGATCGCCCTCACGGGGAGCCACGGCTTCCAGAAGGGCCCTTGCGACCCCGCCAACAAGGAGATGTGCATCGCCAAGATCCGCGAGGGCATCGACAAGGCCGTCGAGTTCGGCGCCCCGAATGTCATCACCTTCACCGGCATGCGCGTGAAGGATCTGACGGACGAGCAGATGGACCGCAACTGCATCGAGGTCTGGAAGGCCGTCGCCGGCTACGCGGAGGAGAAGGGCGTCAACATCTGCCTGGAGCACCTGAACTCGCGCGACAACTCGCACCCCATGAAGGGCCACCCGGGCTACTTCGGCGACCACGTGCAGCACTGCGTGGACCTCATCAAGGCCGTGGGCTCGCCCCGCATGAAGCTGCTCTTCGACATCTACCACGTCCAGATCATGGACGGCGACGTCATCCGCCACATCCGGCAGTACAAGGACGTCACGGCCCACTATCACACCGCCGGCGTGCCGGGGCGCGGCGAGCTCGACGAGACGCAGGAGCTGAACTACCCGGCGATCGTGCGGGCGATCCTCGAGACGGGCTTCCAGGGCTTCATGGCCCAGGAGTTCATCCCGACCTGGCCCGACCGCGTGAAGGCCCTGCGCCACGCCGTGCGCGTCTGCGACGTCTGACGACACGATCGCGGCGCCGGCCGTGTTTAAGAAGTATCCATGGCCGCACTCACGCTGCTCCTCGCATTCGCCGCCGCCGTCCAGGACTCCTCGGCGATCAAGACCTTCCTCGAGAAGCACTGCGCCGACTGCCACGGCGCCGAGGATCCCAAGGGGAAACTGAATCTCGAGGTGCTTCGCCTCACGCTCGAGGACGCTCCAAACGTTGCCGCCTGGATCAAGATCCATGACCGCGTCCGGGACGGCGAGATGCCTCCCGCGAAGAAAAAGCAGCCGACGTCCGCGGAGAAGCAGGCCTTCCTCCAGGAACTGGGCGCGTCGCTGACGACCGCCGACCGCACGCGCGAAACCAAGGAAGGCCGCTCCACCTGGCGACGGCTCAACCGTTACGAGTACGAGAACACGCTGCGGGACCTCCTGGGCGCCCCCTGGCTCCAGATCAAGGACATGCTCCCCGAGGACGGGGAGGCCCAGCGCTTCAACAAGTCCGGCGACGCCCTCGACATCTCCCACGTGCAGATGGCCCAGTACCTTGCGGCCGCCGAATACGCCCTCCGCGAGGTGATCGCGACGAGCCCCGCTCGGCGGCCCGAATCGACGACGACGCGCTACTACACCCGCGACCAGACCTCCTTTGCCCGCAAGATGAAGTTCAACGAGTTCAACCGTAGCCCGGAACGCGCGACCTTCCCGGTCTTCGGCTTCGATCCCCAGCCCGACGTCCGCGCCGACAAGGCCCCCCTGACGGTCGGGCCGGAGAAACCCGCCGCGCGCGAGAAGGAAGGCATGGGCGTCGTCGCCGGCGCGTACGAGCCGCTCGAGCCGAAGTTCAACGAGTTCAAGGCCCCGCAATCCGGGCGCTACAAGGTCCGCCTCTGCGCCCACTCGGTCTGGGTCGGCGCCGGGAAGGGCCCCAAGTGGTGGACGCCCGACCTCGACGTCGTCGCGCGCGGACGCCGGCCGGAGCCCGTCACGCTCTACTCCGAGATCCCGCCCCGGCAGCTCCGGCGCCTGGGCGCCTTCGACGTGACCCCCGATCCGAGCGTCAACGAGCTCGACGTCTATCTCCTCAAGGGGGAGACGATCCGCCCGGACCCGTCGCGGCTCTTCCGCTCGCGGCCCCCCAACTGGCACAACCCGCTGGCGGAAAAGGACGGCTGCCCGGGCGTCAACTACCGATGGCTCGAGGTCGAGGGCCCGATCATCGACGAATGGCCCCCCGCGGGCCACGTCCTCCTGTTCGGCGATGCCGGCGCGACGCCGGAGCCCGAGCGCCTGCTCCGCTCCTTCCTGCACCGCGCGTACCGCCGGCCCGTCAGCGATGCCGACGTCGCGCGCTTCATGGTCGTCATCCGCAAGGCGCTCGACGCGAAGCTGCCGCTCGAGGAGGCGATGATCGCCGCGTACTCGGCGGTGCTCTGCTCGCCGGGCTTCGTCTGCCTCGAGGAGAAACCCGGGCCCCTCGACAACGCCGCTCTCGCGGCGCGGCTGTCCTACTTCCTCTGGAACTCGCCGCCCGACGCCGCCCTCCGCGCGGCCGACCTGAGCAAAGATGACGTCCTTCGGGCGCAGGTCGAGCGCCTGCTCGACGACTCCCGTTCCCGGCGCTTCATCGACGCCTTCCTCGACTACTGGCTCGATCTGCGGCGCCTGAATGCGACGTCGCCGGACTCCGCCCTCTACCCGGACTACTACCTCGACGACCTCCTGACCGAGTCGGCGGACGAGGAGCCGCGCCTCTTCTTCGCGGAGATCCTGCGGCGCGACCTGCCCGCGCGGACCGTGGTGGCGTCGGACTTCGCGATCGTGAACGAGCGCCTCGCGAGCCATTACGGCCTGGCGCCTTCGGACAGCGTGCAGTTCCAGCGCGTGCCGCTGCCCGAGGGCAGTCCCCGTGGGGGCCTCATGACCCAGGCGGGCGTCCTCAAGGTCACGGCCAACGGCACGACGACGTCGCCCGTGCTGCGCGGCGCCTGGATCATGGAGCGCATCCTCGGGAAGCCGGCCCCGCCGCCGCCGCCGGACGTCCCGGCCGTCGAGCCCGACATCCGCGGCGCGCATACGATCCGGGAGCAGCTGGACAAGCATCGCACCTTGCCGACCTGCGGGGCCTGCCACGCGAAGATCGACCCCGCGGGCTTCGCCCTCGAGAACTTCGACGTCTTCGGCGGCTGGCGCGACCGCTACCGAGCGCTGGGGAAGGGCACGCCTCCTCCCGGCTTCGGCAAGAACGGCCAGCCCTTCGAGTTCCACGAGGCGCTTCCGGTCGACGCCTCGGGCGCTCTGCCCGGCGGCGGGGCCTTCAAGAACGTTCTCGAGCTGAAGGCGCTGCTCCTGAAGGACGAGCGGCAGGTCGCGCGCAACCTGGCGCGGCAGCTCGCGGTCTACGCGACGGGCGCGCCGATCCGCTTCGGCGACCGGGCGCGCATCGAGGCCGTCCTGGACCGAGCCCCCGGCTTCGGCGTGAGGTCGATTATCCGGGAGATCGTCGCGAGTGAGCTCTTCAGGTGTAAATAAGGATATGGATCGTCGGGAGTTCCTGCGGGCGGCGGGCGTGGCGCTGGCGCTGCCGGCGATGGAGCGCTTCGCGCTGGCGAAGGCCGCCGAGCCGCCCCGGCGCATCCTCGCGGTCTGCAACAACCTGGGCCTGCTGCCGGAGAAGTTCTTTCCCACGCAGCCCGGCCGCGATTACACGCTCTCGCCGTACCTCGAGCTGCTGAAGGAGCAGCGGCAGGACTTCACGGTCTTCAGCGGCGTGATGCATCCGGACGTCGACGGCGGCCATCCGGCCGACAACTGCTTCCTGACGGCGGCGCCGCACCCGTCCAACGGCGGCTTCCGCAACACGATCTCCCTCGACCAGTTCGTGGCCCAGCGGATCGGGCACCTGACGCGCTTCCCGTCGCTCACCCTCGGGGTGAACATCCAGGCCGGGCAGCGCAGCCTGTCCTGGACGGCCGCGGGGGTCCTGATCCCCTGCGAGGAGAAGCCGTCCGCGGTGTTCCAGAAGCTCTTCCTGCGCGGGACCCCCGAAGAGGTCCAGGCGCAGATCCGCCGGCTCGAGATGGGCCGCTCGATCATGGACGCGGTGGCCGACCAGGTGAAGAGCCTGGAGCGCGGCGTCGGCGTCCGCGATCGCGAGCGCCTCGAGCAGTACTTCACCGGCGTGCGCGACCTCGAGAAGCGCCTCGAGAAGGCCCGCGAGTGGGAGGACGTCCCGAAGCCCAAGGCGCCGGTCGCGGCTCCCGAGGACCCCGCCTCGCCCCGCGACTACATGAAGAAGACCCGCCTGATGTACGACCTGGCGCGCGTCGCGTTCGAGACGGACTCGACGCGGCTGGTGACGCTCATGCTGGACAGCGTCTCGTCGCCGGCCATCGAGATCGAGGGCTGCGACATCAAGGACGGCTACCACAACCTGTCGCACCACGGGAAGTCGCCCGTGAAGCTGGCCCAGCTCGAGGCGATCGATCGCGAGCACATGAAGCTGATCGACGGCCTGCTGGCGGGCCTCAAGGCGTCCAAGGAAGACGGCGCGCCGCTCCTCGACCGGACGATGGTCCTCTACGGCACGAACCTCGGCAACGCGAACACGCACGTGACGACGAACCTGCCCGTGATCCTCGCGGGCGGCGGCTTCAAGCACGGCCAGCACCTGGCCTTCGACCGCGAGCGCAACTACCCGCTGCCCAACCTGTTCGTGTCCATGATGCAGCGGATGGGCCTCGAGGTCGACCGCTTCGCCACCAGCACCGGCACGATGCGGGGCCTCGAGCCGGTCTAGCGGCTCCGTCATCCGCGATCCGTAATTCGTGATTCGAGCATTCCCCCTTCGATCTCCCGGCACTATCTGACGGAGGTCGGCGCTTGAACGGTCCTCGTCGATTTTTGCATTTATCTCGGGCAGGGGAGGCACCCTATTACGGAGGTGCCTGTTGCCCGAGTCCGCGGCCGATCGCGCGCTCCTGGATCGTTTCGTCGCCGATCGCGACGAGACGGCGTTCTCGGAGCTCGTCTCGCGGCACGGTCCTCTCGTCATGGGGGTCTGCCGCCGGGTGTTGGGGAACGCCCAGGATGCCGAGGACGCGTTCCAGGCGACCTTCATCGTCCTTTCCAAGAAGGCCGCGTCGATCCGGAAATTCGAGTCCATCTCGAGCTGGCTCCACGGCGTGGCCGTCCGGGTCTCCCTCAAGGCGAAATCCATGGCGGGCAACCGCCGCGCCCATGAAAGGCGGGTGGCCGAAATGACGCCGTCCCTCGCGCCCGAGGTCCGGGAAACCCTGCCCCGGCTTCGGCCCGTCCTCGACGAGGCGCTGAACCAGCTGCCGGACAAGTACCGGGCCCCCCTCGTGCTCTGCTATCTCGAGGGCAAGACGAACGAGGGAGCGGCGAAGACCATCGGCTGCCCGAGCGGGACGATGTCCCGTCGGCTGGACAAGGCCCGGGAGCTGCTCCGCGATCGGCTCGTGGGCCGCGGCGTCGTCGTCACGGGCGCCGCGCTGGGCCTGCTGCTCGCCGAGAAGGCGGCGTTCGCCGCAACCGTCCCGCCCGCGCTGGCCGCATCGGCGGCCAAGATTGCCGTCCTGGCCGCCGCGGGAGAGGCCGCCGTTTCCGCCCCCGTCGCCCTCCTGGTCCAGGGCGCGCTCAAGACGTTGTTCGCCGCGCAGATGAAAGTCGCCGCGGCGGTCGTCCTGTCGGTGGGACTCGTGGGGTCCGCCGCGGGAGTTGTGACCTACCGCTCGCTGGCGTCGGAGGCCGAGGACCCCTCCGTCGCTCCCGCGCTTGTCCGGCTGGACCGGCGCCTGGCGGAGCTCCAGCCGCTGCCCTCCGAGCGCCGCGTCGACGAGATCGGATGGGCGCCCGACCTCCTGAGCGCCCGGCGCCTCTCCCGCGAGAGCGGACGGCCGCTGTTCCTGGTTCAGCACGACGGTGACCTCTTCACCGGCCGTTGCGACGGCGGGACGCACGGCATGAGGACGGGACCGCTCAACGACGACCGAGTGATTTCCCTGCTGAATCGCTGCTTCGTTCCCGTCGCGCTGTCCAACGAGGATCTCCGTCCTGGAGGACGGTCCACGGATCCCGACCGTCAGGAAAGGATCCGGATCTATCATGACGCCATCGCCTCCAGGTTCGACGCGGGCGACGGCACGATGTACCTGGTCGCGCCGGGCGGAAAGGCCCTGGCGGCGATCACCGTGCCGAGGGCCAGCGTCGTATCCAATGTGCTGCCCCTGCTGGAGCAGTTCCGGGGTCCAGAAGGCGCTCCGATCGTCAAGCCCGTCTGCCAGTCCCGCGCGCCCGTGCATCGGCCGGACGACCTGCTGCTGCACCTCGTGGCGAGATACGTGGACGCGAACGGCGGCGTCGAGAAGAACCGCACGACCTACCACGAGTTCCCTGCCGAGAACTGGCTCGTGCTCGGCCGGTCGGAGTGGAGCCGCCTGCTTCCGGGCGAAGAGCCCCGCGTCGGTCTCGAGTGGGTCCCGGCGCCCGAGACGGCCGGGAAGATCCTCGTCCACTTCTATCCGGTGACCCATGACGTGCTCCGGGATGATTCGGCCCGAAGCAAGGTGGAGTGCGCCACGCTCCGCGCCCGCGTGGTCTCCGTCCGCGGCGGGATCGCGACGGCACGCGTGGAGGGAGAGCTCCGCCTGTCCCGCTACTTCTATGACGCTCCGCCTCCGACGCACCGGCCGGAGATCCTGGAGGCCCGGGTCTCCGGATTCCTGGACTTCGAGCCCTCAGGCCGGATCGTGTCGCTCAAGCTGACCACGGATCGGGCGACCTTCGGCCCCGCGCCGTTCGCCGTCGCGCTGCAATCGAAATAGAAGGAGACCCCCATGAGCAGGATCGCCGCGCTGATCATCCTGGCGCTGGCCTCTCAGGACAAGGCCGCGCCCGGCAGCCCCGCGTGGCTGGATGCCCGCATCCAGGAAATCCAGCCCAGCGCCGAGGACCGCAAGTTCGACACGATCGCCTGGGTGCCCTCCATCAAGGACGCCCTCCGGCTGGCGAAGCAGCATTCGCGCCCCATCATGATGTTCACGTATGACGGGCAGATCCAGACCGGACGCTGCTGAGGCGGCGCCGCGTCGATGCGAACGGGTCCGTTCGCGCAGGACAACGTCATCCGCCTGCTGAATAACTATTACGTGCCGTACTATGTGGCGGACGAAGACTTCGCCGGTTCAGGCAAGCTGACTCCCGACGAAAAGGCGGAGATCCGGCGGATCGTCGGCGAAGCCCACGAGGCGAAAATGCGGGTCGGGGACGTCTGTGTCTACATCACCGGGCCCGACGGCAAGATCCTGGACGGCCTCAAGGTCCCGCAGCTCTACACGCCCCCGCAGAACACGATCGATCTGCTGCAGCGGAACATCGACAAGCTGAAGGTGAAAGAGGGCAAGCCTCTCGTCAAACCGACCCCGCAATCCGTCCCGCCCAAGGTCGAGGCCGACGTGCTCGTACTGCACGTTGCCGCCCGGGAGGACAACCAGAAGCAGGGGTGGCAGGGGTATCCGGCGGAGAACTGGCTGACGTTCCCGAAGGCGGAATGGTCGAAGTTCCTTCCGCCGGCGAGCGCGAAATCGTACGAGGTCGATGCGGGGGTCGCCAAGAAGCTGCTGACGCACTTCTATCCCGGCACCGAGGACACCCACAGCGACCAGGTGGACCGGAACGTGATCGAGACGGCGACGATCCGGGCGAAGGTGCTTTCATCGTCCCAGATCCAGCTCGAGGGGACACTCAAGATGGCGCGGCCATTCTATCCCGGGCACCCCGAGCACCAGCCGGTCCCGGTGGAGGCGACCGTACTGGGCTTGATGGAGGTCGACGGAGCGAGGATCAAGGGATTCAAGATGGCGACCGAGAAGGCATCGTTCGGCAAGAAGGGCTTCGGCGCCGCCGCGTGGACCGTGAAGGAGAAGGCCAATGAAAGCATTCGCCCTGCTGCTGATTCTCGCGATTCCCGATGACGGCGACCGCCTTCTCGAGAAGGCGACCGAGTCGGGATCCTGGGTCAATCTGGAAGGCTCGAAGGAGCCGAAGGTGAAGGTCGAGCGCAGCTCGGAGGGGGCGCTCCGCATCACCTTCGCGGGCGGGCGCTGGCCGACGATCGCCACCTCCGCCGTCCCCGAGGACTGGTCGCCGTGGAAGTCCCTCGCGGCGGAGGTGACGGTGGGGCGCGACTGCCTGATCGGCCTCCAGGCCGTGCAGGAGAAGAGCCGACGCGACGACAGCTGGGACGGCGTCATCAGCCGCTGGGCGAGGACCAGCTTCCTCAAGGCCGGAAAGAACGAGCTGCGCCTGAGCCTCGAAGACCCCAGCGGCAACGGGTACGGCCTGAATCCCAACAAGTACGGCAAGGTGACGGCCCTCGAGATCTTCTTCTACGCGCCGCACGCGGGCGAGACGATGACCCTGAGCGGCCTGCGCCTGCTCCGGGAGAAGACCTCGTCCTCATCGCCGGCCGTCCGCTTCAAGGTCGCGGGCACGTCGATGGAAACCGCCAATATCCGGGAGCTCGCCAAGACCCTGAAGGACACGTGGACGAAGCCCGAGCCGAAGACGGTGGACCAGATCGAGTCGGAGTTCCGCGCGGCGTACCAGAAGATCAAGCAGGAGCATCCGAAGGCCGTGCTGGCGACGTTTCGGGAGGGGGAGAAGGGCTACAAGGGATGGCAGGATGCGCACATCAACAGCCACGGTCCCGACACCAACACCGAGGGGCGCGCGAAGAACACGGGGACGAGCGAGACCAATGAAGCCTTCATGCGGCACCGGAGCTTGATCATGAAGGTCGACCTGGCGTCGATCCCCAAGGGCTCGACCATCCTGGCCGCGCGCTTCCTCCTGGTCGCGGCGGACACGCAGTTCGAGAAGGGGCGCGATCCCCTGGTCGACGCCAACCTCTGGGTCGCGGAGGCCTGCAACCGGCCCTGGGTCGAGACCGAGGTGAACGCCTACGAGTACGCAAAGGACAAGTTCTGGAAGGCGGTCGGCGGGATGTCCTACGGCGAGGACCCGGACTTCCATCCCGTCTACCTCGCCCACGGCCCCGGGAACGCGCCGGTGAGCAGCTGGGACTTCATCGAGGCCGTGAGGTTCTGGACGGACGGCGCGCACGAGAACCACGGGTTCTTCCTGCACGGCGACTCCTTCCATTACATGGGGAAGGCGTACTGCCGCGAGTCGAAGGAGATCCGGAAGCGTCCGGCCCTGCTGGTGGTGTACGAACCCAAGTAGGTCGGCCTAGTCGTCGTGATGGTGGTGGTGGCTGCTTCCGCCGGACGACTCGACCTTGCCGGTGCCGCGGCAGGTCGTGCACTTCGCCTTGCCGTCGCCGCCACAGACCTTGCAGGCCACCTTGACCAGCCCCTTGCAGACGCCGCAGACCTCGGGATGCGCCGCCTTCATGTCGGCCGTGATCGGCTTGCCGCCGCAGCAGCAGCCGCAGGTGCCCGCCTTGCCGTCGATGCAGTCGCCGCAGTCCACGGAGCCCGTCCCCGAGCAGGCCCGACAGACGCTCCCGTCGCGCGCTTTGCCCTGGACGCAGGCGACGCACCTGAGTTTGGCCTGCCCGCGGCAGGAGATGCAGGTCGCACGGCCCTGGCCTTTGCAGATGCTGCAGAGGACCTGGCGCTGACTCTTCTGGCAGGGGTCGCAGCAGCGGAAGCCCATGCCGTGACAGGTCGCGCAGGCCTGCTTGCCTTCGCCTTTGCAGCTGGAGCAGGTCGCCACGCCGCTGCCCGAGCACTTGCCGCACTTCCGTTCCGTGAGCGAGCAGGCGCCCAGCAGGAGTCCCAGGGCGAGCACGAGGACCGTTCTCATGGCGACAGAATCTATTCCCCGTAAAGAAACAAGTTAACCCTCATTTCTGTTAAGACAATGCATGGATTACAAAGGCCTGGCGCTGGCGATCACCCTCCTGGCCGCACCGGTCCAGGACAAGAAGCTTCCGGCACCGACCCACGCGAACGTCTCCTACGGGGCGCACGAGCGCAACGTCTTCGATGTCTGGCTCGCCAAGTCGGACGCCCCGACGCCGCTGCTCGTCCACATCCACGGGGGAGGCTGGATCAACGGCGACAAGGGCAGCATCAATGCCACCACGCTGAAGTTCATGCTGGAGCACGGGGTTTCGGTCGCGTCGGTCAACTACCGCTACTCGACGATCGCGCCGCTGCCGGCGCCGGTCCACGACGCCGCTCGCGCGATCCAGTTCCTGCGCTCGAAGGCCAAGGACTGGAACCTGGACAAGACCCGGGTCGCCGCGTTCGGCGGATCGGCCGGGGCCTGCAGCTCGCTGTGGCTCAACTACCACGACGACTTGGCGGATCCCAAGAGCTCGGACCCCGTCGCGCGCGAATCCACCCGCCTCGTTGCCGCCTGGGGGAACATCGGCCAGACGGCGATCGACCCGAAGCTGATAGTCGGCTGGGTGGGGGAGCAGGTGATGAACCACGCGATGATCCACAAGGCCGTCGGGGCGAAGGACAAGGACGACGCGCTGGCGCGCTACGACCAGTTCAAGGATCTCTACCGCGAGTTCTCGGCCTACACCCACGTCGACAAGAACGACCCTCCGGCCCTGCTGACCTACAACAAGCCGACCGCGCTGCCGGCCCCGAACCCGGGGGCGGCGATTCACCACGCCGCCTTCGGCGAGAAGCTGAAGGAGAAGGCCGAGCAGTGCGGCGCGAAGGTCGTCCTCTTCGTCGAGGGCGGCCCCGACGCGAAGCCCGACGCCAACGAATTCCTCCTCAAACACCTGAAGCCGTAAGCCTCCGCCCGGCATACCATTGGTGGAGATGACGGAGGCTTTCATGTCCACGTCCCGCGTCGGGCGCCGCGACTTCCTCAAGGACGCCACGGCGTCCGTCGGATTCTTCGCGGTCTCCCCCTCGTCCCTGCTCGCGAGCCCGCGGCGCTCCTCGCCCAACGACACCTACGGCGGCGCGCTCATCGGCTGCGGCGGCCGCGGCCCCAGCACCTACAAGGAGATGACCAAGGACCTGACGGTCGAGATGCGCGCGCAGTGCGACGTAAAGTTCGTCGACAAGGCCGACAACAAGATGTTCTACACGGACTTCCGCCGGGTCCTCGAGCGCAAGGACATCGACCTGGTCGCGATCGGCACGCCCCCGCACTGGCACGCGCTGATCTCGATCGCCGCCGCCGAGGCGGGGAAGGACGTGCTCTGCGAGAAGCCGATGACGCGCTTCATCGCCGAGGGCCGAGCCGTCGCGAACACGTTCAAGCGCTACAAGCGCATCTTCCAGATCGGCACGTTCGGCCGCTTCGGCGCGAGCAGGGACAAGAAGAACATCGAGATCCACAAGATCATGCGCAGCGGGCTGCTGAAGGACAACCCGGGCGTCTACGTGAAGAGCAGAGATCTCAAGGTCAAGGAGTGGAGCGGCCGGGTGAACCTCGCCCCGCAGACCCCGCCCGCGAACCTCGATTGGAATTTCTACGTCGGGGGCTCGCCCCTGAAGCCCTACGTCCCGCCGCGCCACGGCGGCACGCACCGCGGCTACTGGGACTACGAGGGCGGCGGCCTGGCCGACATGGCGCAGCACACGCTCGACCCCTACCAGTGGATCTACGGCAAGGACGACACGAGCCCCGTCGAGATCGAGGCCTATGCGCCGCCCGCGCATCCGGAAGTCTGCGGGATGTGGGGCTGGATCGAGATGAGATACGCGGACGGCTTCACGCTGGTGCTGGACAGCGGCGAGTGGGGGAACAAGTACGAGCGGAAGGAGGCTCGGAAGCCAAAGCTCGACGACCTGGACGAGGAGTCGCGCAAGAAGCTCCAGGCGATGCCGGACCCGGAGCCGCTCGTGACCTTCGCGGAGGCCGTCAAGACGCGGAAGCAGCCCGGCGGCAACGCCGAGGCCGCCCACCGCTGCGCGATCCTGCTGCACCTGGCGAACATCGCGATCCGCACGGGGCGGAAGCTGCGCTTCGACCCCGTGAAGGAGGAGTTCGTGGGCGACGAGCCGGCCAACCGCTATGTGAACCTGCCCATGCGGGCGCCCTGGCACCTCTAAGAGGGACCGATGAAGACTCAAGACAAGGTCGCCGAAGCCGTGGATCAGGTTCCCGCGCTGGACAAGCGCGGCACTTTCACGGGTCCCGCCTGGGAGGACCTCCTGCCCGCGCTGGACGCCGTGCTCGCGGCGGGGAAGGACGGCGTGTCGGCCGTGGTCGCGATGCTGAAGGCCGTGGACGACGGCGCGGACTACAAGGCGCGCTACTTCATCCACGTGCTGGCGCAGTACGTCGGCCGGCCGGGGAAGGAGGCGGCGCGGGCCGTCTTCGTCGACGCGCTCGCGTCGCAACTCGGCGGCGAGCGGCCCAAGGGCGTCCAGGGCTACGTCGCCCGCCAGCTCCAGGTGATCGGCGGGAAGGAATGCGCCCCGGCGCTCGGAAAGCTCCTCCCGGACCCCGAGCTCTGCGAGGACGCGGCGCAGGCGCTGCTCGCGATCCGCGCGGGCGCGGTCGAGGAATTCCGGAAGGCGCTGCCCGAGCTCAAGGGCGGCCCGAGGCTGACGGTCCTCCAGGCGCTCGGCGTGCTCGCGGACGCCGCGTCCGCCGAGGCCATGAAGGCCGCCCTGGGCGATGCCGACCGCGAGATGCGGCTCGTCGGGGGCTGGGGCCTGGCGCGGGTCGGCGACGCCGCGTCGCTGGACGCGGTCCTCAAGGCGGCGGACGTCGAGGCGGGTTACGAGCGGATCAAGGCGACGTCGTCCGCGCTGCTCCTGGCGGAGAACCTGCTCGCGGCCGGCAAGAAGGCCGAGGCCGCGAAGATCTACACGCACCTGAAGGCGACGCGCTCGGACGCCTCCGAAGCCTACGTCGCCGAGGTCGCCGCCGAGGGCCTCGTCAAGGCCGGCGGCTAGGGCGCGTAGGTGTAGACGTTGGCCTCCCAGGGGATGAAGTCGTCCTCGAAGGCGCGGCCGTCCCCCAGCACCTTTCCCGTGCGCTCGTTCTTCAGGCCCTTGACCGGTTGGGCGAACGAGAACTTCAGCTTGTGCGACCCCTGGCCAAGCTCGTCGGTCAGGTCGCCGTAGGCGTCGATCGAGGCCCGCCGATCGATGTTTCGGACGATGCAGAGGGTCGTCCGGTCCCCGTTCTTCCAGAAGATCGATTCCATGCGGGGCGCGTCAACAACGACCCGCGCCTCCACGCCCAAGTCCTTGAAGAGGCCGCGCACGAAGGTGAGCCAGTCCGCCGCCTCGCCCTTCGTCCGCTTCAGCAGGTAGCCTGCCGGGGACACGTTCAAGTAGGCGTGGCGTCCCGCGCGCGTGTTCGGCGCCAGCCCGCGCTCGAACACCGGCATTCCCTGGAACGTCTCCGCGCCTTCCGTCATCCAGGATTTCTCGGTGAACGCGTGCGCCCGCTCGGCATTGACCTCGGTCGTTGTCGCGCCGCCGAGGATCCCCTTCGACAGGTCGCGCTTCACGCCGAAGAGGTCGTCGAGAGCCCCCTTGGGGCGCGCCTTGCCGTGCTCGTCGTAGATGCCGCAGAGGTGGTCCGCGACGACGGCGCCTCCGGCCGCCACGAAGGCGCGGATCGCCGCGACCTCCGCGTCCGAAAGGCTGAGCGCCCGGTTGAGCACGAGGACCTTGTACCCCTCCTTCTGGAGGACGCCGCCGAGGAGGTGGTCCTGGTGGATGAACTTCGCCTGCAGGCCGACGTCCTCGAGCGACTTGATCCAGCCGATCCTCGTGAGGTTGCTCGTCGACACCCCGCTCTCCAGCGAGGAGCTCCGCCGGGGCCAGGTTCCTCCGTGCGGCACCGCGTCCAGAGCCCAGGTGGCCTGGATGCTCGGGTGCGAATAGTAGATCGCGATGGGGTCGTGGACGAAGCTGCCGTCGATGATCTTCTGCGAGACGGGGCCCTGGACCTCCTTGAAGGTCGCCGCGTTGGCGGAGATGTAGGGGGCGGCCTTGCCGTCCTGGAACCACCCGTCCGGCCAGCAGATCACGCCCCGGTTTCCGTGGCAGAGGTAGTACCAGAGGAACCACGCGTCACGCTTCGGGTCCTTGCTCGAGAAGAAGGTCTGGACGTGCGGGCGCTTCTGGTCCCAGAAGCTCCTCAGGATCTCGTTCGAGGCGCCGATGTCGTAGGCTTCGATCCACTGGATCGCCTTGGACAACTTACGGTAGTCCTGGCCCCCGTAGGCGCAGGGCATCTGGCCGCCGACGAAGCCCGCCGGCGTTTCCGGATCGATCGCGTTCGCGGTCCGGGTCAGCTCCGCCAGCGCGTCCGACCACTGGGTGTCCATGTAGCTTCGCCAGTCGCACCAGGGGCTCAGGTTGAGCTTCCCGAGCGTCTCCGGGCGGATCTGCGCGCGGACCGCTTCGTAGCTCCGGGGCTCCACGGCGTCGAACGACTTGTAGGCGGTCTCGTGCTCCGTGTTGAGCGCCTCGATCGAGCCGTACATCGCCTGCAGGAACTTCCGGTAGCCCGCGACCGAAAGGGGGCTGCCGTCGGTTTCGATCGGCGTGCAGAAGCTGCCCGTGCTGATCTCGTCGTCGAACGCGTAGGCGACGGCGGTGGAGCCCTTGCTGGCCGAGACGTTCTGGGTAAGGAACTTCTTGAGGGCCTCCATGGTTTTCGGGTCGGCCATGCTGCGGGGCCGTTCGACGATCTCCTTCTTGCCGGTGATCCCGTCGGACAGCTTGCCCAGGTGGAGGTAGCCCTTGTCGGCCGCATGATCGACGTAGAACGGCCAGCCCGTCTCCTTGCCGAACGTCGCGAGCTTCTCGTTGCGCCGGTCGACGTGGAAGCCCCGGAAGTTCAGCGACTCGTAAAGCTCCTTGTCGCGGGTCACGTCGGTCTTGTACTGCCAGACCAGCATCACGAAGCGGTCCCAGTGCTTGGGCGGGGGGACGGTCGGGACGGGTTCCGCCTGGGTGGGGAGGAGGCCGGCGGCGGCGACCAGGACGATCAGGCAAATTCTCATCATGCCTAAGCCTACACGACGGGCCTCGCGGAAATCTCATCGAGTCGCCGGAGGGCTATTTAATTTTTCATTTTTCGCGTCAGAATGATGAAACGGGTTCCGTTGATGGATGGAGGACTGGATGGAATCGGAGTTCGTGAAGAGGCTGATGGAGCATCGTTCGATGCTTCACAGTTTCGTCTACGCCATGCTGCGCGACCCTCATCTCACGGAGGACATCCTCCAGGAGGTCGCGGTCGTCCTCTGGTCCAAATATCAGGAGTTCAAGCCCGGCACGGACTTCGGGGCCTGGGCGCGCTCCGTCGCGTACCGCGAGATCCTCTCGGCCCGGCGCAGCGAGGCCCGGGCGCACCGCTACATGGATGAGGCCTGCTCGCAGGAGATCCTGGCGGCCTACCAGCGCCGCGAGGAGACGGTGGACACGGCCACGCACCGGCAGGCGCTGAAGCGCTGCATGGGGCAGCTGAATTCCGATCTCCGCGAGATGATGCGCTGCCGCTACGCGCTCTCGATGAGCAGCCGGCAGATCGCGGCCAAGTTCTCGCGGACTGCCCAGGCCGTCGACGCCATCGTCTACCGGATCAAGAAGCTGCTCTCGGACTGCGTGCGCTCCCGCCTCGTGGCGGACGGGGACCTGTCATGAATCCTGACGAACTCGATCGTCTGATCCACCGCTACTTCGAGCGGGACCTCTCCGCCGAGGAAGAGGCCCTGCTGGCGGCGCTGATCCGCACCGACCGGACGGTCGCGGACCGCTTCGTCGAGCTGTCGGAGCTGGAGAGTGCGCTGGTCGAATCGCTGCACGCGGAAGAGGCGGCGCCGCCCGAGGTGGCGACGCCGATGCGCAACTCGCGGCGCCGCGTCAAGGTCCTGCAGGCGCCCGCCGCGCGCCCCGTCTGGCCGCTCTTCTTCGCGGCGGCGCTGCTGATGGGATTCCTCGCGATCCTGCTGAGCTCCGTGAGCCAGCCGGCCGCGCCGTCCGTCGCGATCCATGCGCCGACCGTCGTCGTCGACACGCCCTCGCCCGAGAAGGCGCCGGCGCCGCTCCCGCGTCCGCCGCGCCGGCCGGAGCCGTCGACGTCCCCCAACGATTTCGTGACGTCGCCCTTCGTGCCGAAGCCGGTCGATAATCCTCAGCCGCTGCCCCCGGCGCCTCCGGAGTCCAAGCCCGAGGAGAAGCGCGAGGAGGCCCCGAAGGACAAGCCGACGGCGCCTACGGCCGTCGCCGTCGCGGAGGCCCAGATCGAAAAGGTCGACGGCGAGGTGCTGCGGATCGGCGCCACATCGGCCGCGGTCGCCTCAGGCCAGAAGCTGGCGTCGGGCCAGGGCCTCGAGGTCCGCAAGGGAATGGCGCAGCTCGCGCTGGCGGACGGGACGAAGGTCGAGCTCCGGCCGAACACCCGCCTGGACCGCATGGTCCTGAACGACGAGCAGAAGCGCTTCGAGCTGTCGCGCGGCGCGGCGTCCTCGTCCGTGATCAAGCAGTCGCCGAAGGCCCCGGTGATGTTCGTCACGCCGCACACGGAGATGACGGTCGTCGGCACCCGGCTCTCCTTCGAGATCGCCAAGGAAACCACGCAGCTGAGCGTCCAGGAAGGCCGCGTGAAGATGAAGTGGGACAATCACACGGTCGAGGTGGCGGCGGGCCGCACGGCGACGGCGGGGAAGGGCCTGCCTCCCGTGACCAAGCCGACGACGATCGTGAAGGCGTTCCAGGACGGCATGTTCCCGACGCCGGACTACGCGGGCACGAGGGACACCTGGATCTCGTCCTCCGAGCCGACGAAGAATTTCGCGACGGGCAATCTCTTGAGGCTCGAGAAGCTCGAGAAGAGCCTGACGACGCTGATCAGCTGGGACGTGAAGTCCATCCCGCCGGGGAGCCGCATCGTCTCGGCGGAGCTCTCGTTCTGGGTGACCGGCAAGATCGTCGGCAACTGCAAGGTCTACGAGCTGCGGATGCCCTTCGACGAGAACGAGGCGACCTGGCGCTTCGCGGCGTCGGGCCGCGCCTGGCGCGTGCAGGGCGCTCAGAGCGACGCGGACCGCGGCAAGGAGCCCATCGGCCTGCTGGCGCCTCCGGGTCCGGTGGCCATCTACACCATGCCTCTCAATGAGCGGGGCGTGGCCGCCCTGCAGGAATCGATCAATGCGGGCGCCGGGCCCTTCGGGATCCTCATCCTGGGTCCGGATGCCAACGAGTGGAACCTGGATTCACGCGAGTCGGCCGCGCCGGAGCGCCGGCCGAAGCTGACGGTGACATACCTGCCGAAGTAGTTCGGTCGTCGTTCGAGCGGGTCGGGGTCGGGCGGGCGGGCAATTCAAGGAGGCTCACAAATGAGACATCTTGGAGTCTGTCTACTGTTTGGCGCCGCGCTGGCGTTCGGGGCGGCGGCCCCGGCGTTCGCCCAAGCGGGCGGCCCGGAGTTGAAGACCGACGACACCTACTACCCCGGTGAAGGCGCGCTCTCGACGCCCGCGAAGGTGATCCAGCACGCCAACGCGATCCCCCGCGGGGCGATCGGCACCGGGACGGACCGGGAGAAGTTGATCCGACTCTTCCTCTGGAGGGCGGAGCACTACACGCACCTGGTCTCGCCCGCGGTCTACAACCTTCCGGGAGTGGTCCCGAGCCCCTCCAGCGACAATCCCCTGAACACCGACTACGACGCCATGAGGACGCTGTTCAGCTACGGCTGGGGCGTCTGCGGCACCAACCACGGCCAGATGCGCGTCTTCGCCGACCAGGCCGGCTGGCAGAGCCGGCGGCGCGGACTGCAGGGCGATACCGGCTACGAAATCCAGGTCGACGTGGGCGTGCCCGCGGGCGCGACTGGGTGGAGATACTGCAACACCGACCAGTACACGCTGCACTTCCTGAGCAACACGGCCTCCTCCCACTTTGCGTCGCTCGATGAGGTCGTGAACACCAACCACCACTACGCCGAGTGGAATCCTGACCCCGGTCTGGGCTACCACATGCCCCAGGCCAACACGCACGGCAGCTATCAGGACTACACCCAGGGGGTCACCGGGACGGTGCCCTACCGTTCCCTTCAGTGGAGGTCGTACTACACCGGCGTCTGGACCCCCATCGCCGGGGGCAACAATAAGATGTACGGAGAAGGGTACACGGCCACGCCCGTGGTCGTGAAGCTCCGCCGCGGCGAGACGTTCACGCGCTGGGTGGGCCCGGACGGCGCGAAGACGGACCTCGCCCTGACCGGCAGGGCCTGGTGGGGCTACAATGCTGGCGACGTCTTCGGGGGCGGCGACAATTCGCCCTATTCGAAATACTCGTTCGTCTTCAACACTCCGGCGCGGGACCAGACGTCCCTCAACTCTCCGGAGGAGTCGGCCAAGGTCGGCCAGCGTTACGGAAACGGCTGCTTCCTCTGGCAGCCGAGCCTGTCCGCGGGCGAGTACCTCGACGGGACGCTCGCCATCACCGGAACGCTGACGACGGGGGGATCCCCGGCGCTCAAGTCGACCAACGCGTCGACGCTGGTTATTTTCCAGAACACCCCGTACACCATCGCGGCTGTGCCGGGGGATTCCCCCGCCAAGGACCCCGCGCTGGCGGGCGCGTCCCAGGGCGCCGTGATCAGCGCGGACGCCGTCGGGAGCGTCGGCGTGGAAGTCTCCGTGAACTCGGGGGCGACCTGGAGTTCCATCGGCTCGCTCTCCGGCGCCGGCGCCAAGATCGACTTCACCGACTCCGTCAAGGGACGCAACCAGTACCTGCTCCGCCTGAGCTTCGACAACGGCGAGGGATTGGACAGCCTGACGCTGCGCACCCTCACGGTCATGAACCAGGCGGTGTATCCCGTCCTGAAGAGCGGAACGGCGCAAGTCACCTACACCGCGTCGAACGTGGGATCGCTGGACCTGTCGCCGGACCTCTGGTCGGCCGCGTCGGCCAACTCCGCGACCGGCTACGTGCAGAAGATGTCGGACTCCGGGAACTTCAATTCGGACTTTTACACCGCCGGCAGCACAATGGGCTACAGCGCCACCAACAACAACCCCATCACCCTGGTCTACAGGATCACGATGCCGCCCGCGCTCCTCTCCGCGGGCGCCACCTGGAAGCAGATCTTCGCGGGCGCGAACTACGGCGTCCGCATCCCGCCCGACGGCGGTCAATACGGCCGCATCGAGGTGTCGCCGGACCAGACCACGTGGACGAAGATCGGCGAACACCTGCCTCCGTCGGACAACGACCTGAGCTCCTACTGGGCCTACGGTCGGTCGGCGGACGGGACGACGCTCGGCGGAACCACCTACTATGTCCGCTTCACCACGTCCAACGGCGGACACCCGGCCGGCGTCCGCTTCCTCCGCCTGAATGCCACCTACACCATGCCGTCCTCGGCGGCACCGGTCGAGGTGACGTACGGCTGGAACAACGGCGCCGCTCAGACGAACGTCCACACCGTCGCGGCGGGGGCCGGGACGGACACGTGGTCCATCACCACCGGGACCGTGGCGTCCCAGACGAAGGTCGCCCTGCGCATCGCGTCGAACGTGGCCAACCCGGTCGCGCCTTCCATCACGACGCAGCCGGCCAACCAGACCGTCACGGCCGGGCAGACGGCCACGTTCAGCGTGACGGCTACCGGCACCGCGCCGCTGCAGTACCAGTGGACGAAGAACGGGACGACCATCGCCGGCGCGACGAGCGCCTCCTACACGACGCCAGCGACGACCAACGCGGACAACGGCGCCGTCTTCCGGGTCACGGTCACGAACGGCGCGGGCAGCGTCCTCAGCGCCGCCGCGTCGCTCATCGTGAATCCCGCGCCTCCGCCGGCCGGGGCGACGACCGTGACGCTCCAGCAGGGCACGAACGGCTATGCCGGGACCGTCGACACCTACATCGACGAGTTCGTGCCCGCGGGCAGCTTCGGCAACCTCGACCGGATGGAGATCCGGTATTACGATCCGGGGACCGGCTTGACCGAACACATGATCGGGCTGCTCAAGTTCGATCTGTCCTCGATCCCGACGACCGCGACGGTCACGTCGGCCAAGCTGACTCTGTACAACACGCGGGCCAATTCGAACAGCGCCAACGACGTCCTGGTTCTCGACAAGGTGACATCGGCTTGGAACGACACGATCACGTGGTCGATGGGCGTCCCGACCGGGGTGGCGTCCGGCGTCACCTGCCCGTCGCTGGCTCCCTACACCGGAGCTCCCAATCCGCCCGAAACCTTCGTCATCACGACCGGCATGGGCGCGCTCGTTCAGGGGTGGGTCAACAACCCGGGCAGCAACCTGGGCATGAAGTTCTCCTGCGCCACGAACCTGAACATTCGCTTCGGGACGAGCGAGTTCAGCTTCCCGCAGTACCGTCCGGCGCTGGAGATCACGTACTCGACCGGCGGGGCTCCGCCGGCCGACACCACCCCGCCGACCATGACGATCACGTCGCCTCCCACCACCGCCACGTCGTCCCCCCTGACGGTGTCGGGCACGGCGTCGGACGCCGGCGGCATCTCGCAGGTGACCTGGTCGAACGCCCTCACGGGGCAGAGCGGGACCGCCACGGGCACGACCAACTGGTCGGCGGACATCCCGCTCGCCGACGGCACGAACACCATCACCATCACGGTGACCGATTCGGCCGGGAATCCGACCAGCCAGACCTTCTCGGTGAGCTACACGGCGCCGGTGACGCCGCCGACCCCGACCCCGACCACGCCGACGCCCACGAGCGGCGGAGGCAAGTCCCACAAGCGCTGCGGCATCGGCAGCAGCTCGCCGGAGCCGGTTTCTCCGGCGGTGGTCGCCCTGGCGGCCCTGCTCCTGGCGCTGGCGCTGCGGCGCCAGTAACAAAGGACCCCTCCACAAGATCATCCTCATAGAGGATTGCGAGCCACCGGACTTCGGGTGAGAACCCGGGGTCCGGCAGGCCTCGCGGTTCCTCCCCCGAGCGCGACGCTTCCAGGCCCGAGAGAGTCTTGATGTTCGGAGGGCCGGTATGGGGATGAAGGCAGCACTTCTGAAATCCGCACTGTCCCGTTCGGTGGCGACGGTCGCGGACACCATGAAGGAGGTCGTCGAGGACGGCGTCGAGGACGTGGCCCGCAACGTCGGGCGCTGGGCCAAGGGCACGGCGATCCTCTATGGGATCGGCGCCGCCCTCGTCCTGGTGGCGTTGACGGCGCTCTGCCTCGGACTCGCGCATCTCCTGATCGCGGCAGGGCTTCCTCCATTTGCGGGCTACCTGATCGTGGCGGCCGTGACCGGCGTTGCCGGCTACCTGCTGTTCAAGGCGGGATCGGAGCGCCGGCTCCGGCCGCGGCCGAGAGCCGAGCCCGAGCCGCCGCTTCGGATCCGGATCGTCGCCCCGAGGGCGCCCCGGCGCCGGGTCGTCAGCGTCCGCCGCTCCCGCCGGCGCTGGGAGGTCCGGGGAAGAACGTACCGAAGCCGGGCCAGCGCCGTCCGCGCCGCGCGCCGGGCCGCCCAGGGCCGGCCCGGACGGGTGCTGATCCGCGTCCCGGACGGCCGGGCTCCCTGAGTCAACGGTCGAGCCATAACGTCCATGCCGGTTCGGGAGTCAATTCAGTGGGATGGCTCCTCCTCCGGACGTTCGAACGAGCCGAAGACGGCTCCAAAAGGAGGGTATCCGGATGACCGATACTCCGCCGCCCTGGGGAATCCGGGAGGCCGGCGCCGAGAAGGGTCACCCCTGCCGGAACCGGCCTCCCTTTCCCGGTAATGTTGGAGGAGAATTTGCATGCTGGGATGGAAGATAGCGGCCCTGCTGGCCCTGCTGCTCGCTCCCGGTCCGTCGGTCATCGAGATGACCAAGAACATGGTCTTTCTCCCCAAGGAGCTGACCGTCGTGGTCGGGGAGGTGGTCGTCTGGAAGAACGTCTCCGGGATGCCCCACTCGGTGAACACGATCGCGGACCAGTGCAAGACCGACGAAGGGAGGAAGTGGGTCAAGGTGCCCAATGGGGCCACCGCCTTTTACTCCGGGGAGATCAAGCCCGACGACGAGTACCGGCTCCGCTTCGAGATGCCGGGCACGTACCAGTACCTCTGCACGTTCCACGAGGACCAGGTGATGCGCGGCACCATCGTGGTCCAGGGGTCGAAGTAGATGGGGCGTCGGAACAGTGCCCCGCCCAGGAAGATAGGGGGAGGCGGCATGAATCGGCTGCGTACGCACAAGCGGGAGCCGTCGCCGGAAGCCCGTAGCGACGACATTTCCGGCATCCTGATCCTGAGGCACCTGATGTCGGAAGTGATCCTGGCGTCCCGCGCCTGCCGGCTGGAGCTCCTCACGTCGCGCCTCGAGGAGGCGCTCCGCGGAGTCCAGCCGCAGCCGTTCCAGGCGATGCGGAAGCGGAAGCCGAAGGCCTTCCCTACATCGCGTCGTCGAGTGTGAAGCCGATCTTCAGGGTCACCTGCCAGTGGGCGACCCGGCCGTTGTCGATGTGACCCCGCGTCTCGACGACCTCGAACCAGCGCATGTTCCGGAGCGTCTTGGACGCGCGGGTGACGGCCTGGTTGACGGCGTCCTCCATGGACTTGGGCGAAGACCCCGTCAGCTCCGTGATCTTGTAGACGTGATCGCTCATGTCAAACCTCCAGGGATTGCGCGGCCGGGTCAGGCGACGGCGGCCCGCTTGCGAAGGTAGTACTCCACGCAGGGGGACGGGTAGTCGCGCCGTCTCAGCTCGTCGATGAAGTGGTCGAGACGGTAGGGCCGTTCCTCGAGGCGGACCTCGCCGGTCCTCGTGTCGTAGATCGCGTAGCTCACCCGATCGATCCGTCGACGGTTCTGGCCGACGCTGCCGCAGTTCACGAGCACGCCGCCGCCGGGGAAGTCCCGGCGGAACTGGTAGTGCGTGTGGCCGATGAAGTGCTTTCCGGAGACGTCCAGCATCGGGGTGTCGGCGTAGAGCCGCAGGTCCCCGATGGTGTGCTGGGCGCCGAAGTCGGCGATCTTCACGAAGTTGGGAAGGTCGCGCAGCACCGAGTCCCGGGTGAAGTACTGCCGCGAGGTCTCGAAGAAGAGCCGGGCCAGCGTCGGCTTTCCATCGATCGAGTCCGCGCCGCTGAAGAGGCGTTCGTGATTGCCCTCGAGGTAGACGATCCCCGGGAGCGAGAGGATCAGGTCGATGCACTCGTCGTTCCAGGGGCCGTAGTCGACGACGTCGCCCAGGCAGACGTAGCCGTCCGCATGCCCGCTGCTGGCCTCGACGAAGGCCTCGAGGGCCGGCAGGTTCGCGTGAACGTCGCTGAAGATGGCGTACTTCATCGTTGATCAGGCCGCCGCTCGTGGGGAATCGCCGAGGGGACGGGAGCGCGTCCAGCGCGTCCACTGGGGCACCGGGGCGTAGCCGGCACCCTCGTCCACCATCTCGTGCACGAAGCGGTGGAACTTGATCGGCCGGTACCCGTGGCGGGGGACGTCGGGCTCCCCGCCGAGCGCCAGGACGATGCTCCATTCCACGTCGCGGAACCCGGCGTAGGCGCGCGCGGGCGCCAGGCTCGAGAAGCGGGCATTCACCTCCAGCAGGCGTACGCCGGCGGACGACTTCCGTAGTTGAACGTTGGCGCTGCCGCGGAGCCCCGAGGCCTTCGCGATGGCCTCCGCATAGGCGGTGATCTCCAGGTCGTCGACCGTCTGCGCGAACCACGAGGAGCCGGTGCGCCCGAGGCGGCGCCGGAACGCCAGCGCCGTGACGCGCTTGTCCGCCGCGAAGACGCCGACGGTGTACTCGCCGCCCGCGTCGTCGATGAAGCCCTGGACGACCGGGTCGGGCGTCTGCTCCAGCGCCGCGGCCAGCTCCGAGCTCTTGCGGGCGACGTGGAACTGTTCGCCGCCCCGGCCGCGGCGGCGCTTGACGATCAGGGGGAAGCCGTGCCGTTCCACGATCTTCTGGACCGCCGACGGATCGGCCCCGTCGGCGTAGGGCGCGAGCGGAACAAAACCTTCCAAGGACTGGTAGCAATGCAACTTGTCGTCAAATACCCTTCTATAATGCTCCGGAAGGCACACGGTCGGCGCTCCGGACGGGAGAGCGGGCGGGTTGCCGCGGCCGCAGAGCGCGTCGATCTCCACGGGCGTCGAGGGGACGACGGCGTCGACGCCGTACTGTCCACAGATGCGGTCCAGCCGCTCGGCGTACGGGTCGCCGGCGGAGGCCGGCGGCACCAGATGAAGGGCGTCCACGAAGGTCCCGCCGACGCCGCCGCCCGACACGTCGCATCCGTGGATTTCCATCGGCATCGGGCTCATCCGCAGGGCCTTGACGAGTCCCTGGCCGGAGTCGCCGTCGACTCCCGTCACCAGCACTCGGAGGCGCTTGTCGTCCGCCACTGCTGCTACTCCTTCCCGACCCATCCCGGGCCGCACCACTCCGGAGAGCCCGTTTCACCGGGAACGTTATCGGTGTCCGCCGTTCCGGAAGATATTTTCCGGAACGGGGTAACGACCGAAGTGCCGTTGAATCGACCAGAGCGTGGTGGTGGTGACGCCCTGATGGGAACAGTGGAGTAACTTCAATGACACCTCTCCTGCGTTTCGAACCGACTCTATCTCCTGCGGCTTCCGCTCCGTCGGCCGCCACGCCCGTCGAGTTCTCCATTCTCGACGCGAGCGTGCCGTCGGAGCGCGCAGCGTGGGTTCAACTCTGGGAGCGCTGGCCCGACCGGGAAGTCATGGCGCATCCGGAGTTCGCCCGGCTCTTCGCGCGGGACGGCCAGCAGGTCCTGGCGGCGGCGGCGCGCGGTTCCCAGGGAGGCGCGCTCTATCCCTTGATCCGGCGGCCGTTCGAGCGGGAGCCCTGGTGCCCGGCCGGCGTGAGCGGCTGCGACCTGACGACGCCCTACGGGTACGGCGGGCCGTTCGCCTGGGGATTGAACGCGGAGGAAACGCGCTCGTTCTGGTCGCAGTTCGACCGCTGGGCGCGCGAGCAGGACGTCGTCACGTCCTTCGCCCGCCTCTCCGTCTTCCCGGAAGACCTGCTCCCCTTCGACGGGGAGGTGGCGGTCAACGGCCCGAACATCGTGCGCAACCTCGAGCTGTCGGACGAGGAGCTCTGGAGCGACTACCTGCCCAAGGTCCGGCAGAACGTGCGGCGGGCGCTGTCCCGCGGCTGCGAGCTGCAGGTCGACCCCGACGGGGCGCGGATGGAGGAGTTCCATCACATCTACACCTCGACCATGACGCGCCGGAACGCATCGGCGTACTACTTCTTCCCGCGCGAGTTCTTCGCGACGATCGTGCAAAAGCTCAAGGGCCACTGCGCCTTCTTCCACGTGGTCCATCAGGGCAAGGCGGTCTCGAGCGAGCTGGTCCTGCTCTCGCACCGTCACGCCTACTTCTTCCTGGGCGGCACGCTCGCGGAGTCCTTCGAGCTGCGCCCGAACGAACTGCTCCAGCACGAGACGTTCCGCTGGTGCCGGGCGGCGGGGAAGCGCGCGCTGGTGCTGGGCGGCGGCTATCGCGGATCGGAAGGGCTGCTGAAGTACAAGAAGTCCTTCGCGCCCCGCGGGGAAGTGCCGTTCAAGGTCGGGACGAAGATCTACGCGGCCGCGCTGGCCGAGCGCCTGGTCCAGGAGCGACGTGCCTGGGAAGCATCGCGCGGCGTGGACTGGACTCCGCAGCCGGACTATTTCCCCGCCTACCGCTCGGAGTGACAGGAAACAGGAAACGGGAAGCAGGAAACAGAAGAACCGCACCCCCTCCCCATCCCTCCCCTTCGGGGAGGGCGCTCATCTCTCCTCCCCCCGGGGAAGGACTGAAGGGGGGGGATCCCCTCTTCTGATTCCTGTTTCCTGATTCCTGCTTCCTGAGTTAGCGGCAGCGGCTAAGGATCAGCAACGCCGAAGCGGTGCCGTAGCTCTTGCCCAGCTCGTGGCTGTCCACGAAGCTGCCGTCCCACTCGGGGATCGCCAGGATCCGCTCGCGGAACTTCTTCTTGGTCGCGTCGAGCGTCGGGCCGCCGGCCGCGCGGGCCGCCTCGAGGGTGTGGAAGCCGGCGTGGAAGTAGAAGAAGCCGGCCAGGCGGCCGTCCGAGTGGTAGTCGCACTGACGCACCGCTTCGAGGCGGTCCACGAACTTCCAGTACGCCTCGACGCCCGCCGCCACGTCCGTCATCGTGAGGGTGCCGCACTCCTGGAGTGCCAGGTCGCAGATCGCCGTGCGGGACATCGAGCTCTTCTCGTTGTCGGGCGGCGTCCCGTCGCAGTTGTAGGTCTGGCGGCCGCCCGAGCCGCGGGTCGACATCAGGGCCTCGGAGGCGCGGCGCAGGACCGCGCCCGGCACGTCGGCGCCGGCCTTCTTCGCCGTGTGCAGCGCGTGCACGACCACGGCGGTCGCGAAGGGGTTCGGGTACTCGTGGGCCCAGAATCCCTGGGACGTCTGGAGCGCGCAGAGTTTCGCCGAGAGCCGGTTGAGCGTCGACACGTCCTTCAGGCGCGCGAAGTAGTGCAGCCGGTAGGCCAGCGCGTAGATCTCCTCGTTCCGCCCGGGGTTCATCTTGCCGTCGTCGCGCAGGACCGCATCCGCCTTCCGCAGCGCCTCGTCGATGCGCTTCGGGTCGACGTCCCGCCACTCCATCAGCGCCAGCGCCGAGAGGGCCGTCACGGCGCCCCAGACGTTGGGCAGGATCTTCTCGTCGGGCCAGAACGCGTAGCGCGAGTCGCGCCACTCGCCGTTCTCCCACTGGGCGCGCAGCAGGAAATCCACCGCGCGCTTCACCGCGGCATCCGCGTCGGCGGCCGGCTCGCGGGTCGAGGCCGGGAGCGCGTCGCCGGGGCGGTAGAAGAAGTCCTCGAAGTGATGCACGAGCGGCCCCTGGGGGAGCGTGTCCTCCGACTTGAGCACGTTGGCCGCCGCCTTCCAGGCCCAGGGCGAGGCGGGGTGCTTCTCCATCAGGGAGCGGAGGCGCGGCGCCGGATCCTTCCCGGTCCAGAGGTCCACGGCGGCCAGGTGGTAAATCGCCTCGGGGTCGCCGAGCGGCTCCAGCGCCTGCCGCGCCTCGCCGAAGCGCTTGAGCGCCAGCAGCGCGATTCCCTTCTGCAGCGGGACGCCGTCGAGCTTCAGGACGTCCTCGTACTTGCCGGCCCGCCGCAGGATCAACGCCTTCTGGTCCGCGGACGCCCGGGGAAGCGCCTGCTCGTCGTCGCCCCCATGGAGCAGGGCCTCGACCGTGTCGCCCGCCGGCCGGTTGAAGTCCGGCTGGCGGCGCAGAACGGAGACGAGCGCCGCGCGGAACCAGTCGGCGTTGAAGGTCCGGAGGTGGTCGATCTTGTGGACGATCTTGCCCTCGGGCGTCATGACGATGAAGCCGGGCTCGACGAAGTCGAAGGGCTGGAGCTTGAGGGCCTTGCCGGTCTCGGCGTCGCAGCACATGCGCAGGGGCACGAACTTCGAGCGGATCAGCTCCACGACGCCGGGGTCGCTGAACGCCGTCACCTTCATGTAGCGATCGGTCACGGCCGCGCGGTACATGTGCAGCCCGTACATCCGGGGACAGTACCAGAGGATCAGGCGATTCTGCTCCTTCGCGGCCTGCCGGGCGCGCGCGATGAGAGCCGGCCGGTCCGCCTTGTAGTCCGGCTGGTGCGCCTGGGGGAACTGCGGGTGGTGGCCCGCGGCGAGCTCCATGTCGATGAGCTGCACGCCGTCGCTGAGCCAGGGGATCTGGCTGTCGATCTTCGCGGCGAGCGCCTCTTCGGGCGCGGCCTGCTGCAGGAGGAGGACGGCGAGCGCGGCGATCAGGTGCATCAGTCCAGGACCTCCAGCATCGAGCGGCGCAGCGCCTCAAATCGGTCCGGGTCGAGATTGCCGTAGTCGATCCGGCCGGCGTCGACCTCCGACGTCTTCTTGAACTCTCCGAGCAGCCCCAGCGCCTGGGACAGGCCGCTGCGGACCTCCTCGCGCGACGCGCGCAGTTTCGCGAGGACCATGCGCAGCAGTTCGGCGTCGAGCTCGGCGCGGCGCAGGCCCTTCAGGCGGAGCGTCGCGTAGGCCCGCTTCTCCATGCCGGGCTTCGGGGGGAGGAGGAGGGCGGTGTCGGTGGGCTTCTCCCACGAGCCGGCGTCGCCGAGGGCGAGCCAGGGCACCGCGCCGTCGGCGCCGTCGAGGAAGCACTGGAAGGCCCAGGCGCGGCCGGCCTCGCCGTTGGCCCCGATCTGGAGGCCGCCGTAGATCCAGACTTCCTCGCCGCGCCCGAACACGAGGTCCGGGTACTGGCGGTACGAGCCGGCGACGCAGTCCAGGCCCAGCACGCCGTCGAGGAAATCGCGGCGGAGCTGGGGACGGGAGAGGTCGGCCCGGAACGTGACCTTCACGGACTTCAGGTCCCGGACGGCCTCGACCGCGCGCTTCCCGAAGTAGCGGAGCGCCAGGTGGTCCTCGGCGTGGACGGGCTCGTCGAGGCGCCACCACGCGCCTTCGTTCTGATGGCGCATGAAGCGGACGTCGGGCTTGTTGTTGAGGAAGACCTGGAACTGGGTGCGGCTCCAGCCCTTCGTGGCGGCGTGGGTGGCGAACTCGCGCGCCATCGCGCCGAACGCCTTGCCGTACTCCTCGGCGAAGGCCTGCTCGGGGACCGGCGCGTCGCGCCAGTGGTCCTCGGGCTTGCCGCGGTAGGAGTAGTAGTCGTTGATCGGGAGCGGCCAGTTTTCGTGGAGCGGCCAGTACACGTGATCCATCGGCACGCCGTCGCGGGGGAGGCCCTTGAAGGCGCTGCCGTCGAAGTACGGGCCCCAGCGCTCGTCGAATTTTTCCCAGGAGCTTACCTCCACCTTGGACCCGTTGCGCCGGATCTCGGGCGCCACGTTCCACTGGAGGAAGCCGCGGTGCGAGTAGGGGACGATCGCGAGCGTGCCGCGGTGTTCGTGCGCCAGGCGGTGGAAGCTGCGCTCCAGCTCGAGGTAGGCCGGAGATCCGGGCTTGTCGCCCAGGGCCTCGCCCGGCGACCCGTACGCGTTGAGCGAGACGTGGAAGGACAGCAGGTCGGGGATCGTGGCGGCGTGGACCTTCAGGGCGACCGGGATCGCCGTCTCGGCGTCGCCGATCTTCAGCGAGAGCGCGAGCTTCTGCTCGCCGGGGGCCTCGGACTTCGACACATAGCGCTCGACGTGGAAGATCGCCTTGCCCGAGACGTCCCCCGCGATCGGGATGAGCGGGTCGACGGTGGAGCCCACCGGAGCCACGCGGGTGGCGGCAAAGCCCGCGCCCTCGATCCGGACCGGCGCGGTCCTCGGAAGCTCGAGGGCCAACTCGAAGCCGACGTGCTCGCCCCGCGCGGCGCGGAGGGAGATCGTCCGGCCGTCCCAGAGACGCGCGGCCGGCGCCGCCTCGGGGTTCGTTTCGCCTTCGTAGAGGACGCGGAGCTTCGTGCCGTCCGCGAGCATGACGGGCGCCACGGGCGCAGGGGCCGCCGTGTTCCGCAGGATCTCGCCGGAGCGGTCGATCGACTTCTTCGGAGCCGGCGGGACGAAGCGGCTCGCGCCCGAGGCCGGGGGAGCGCCCTGCTTCCAGCGGAGCACGGCGATGTAGGGCGCGTGGCTGTTCTGCTCCTTGCTGTGGAACGAATTGTTGTGGAAGGTCTGGTAGTCGTCCGAGAGGGCCAGGCCGAACGAGTTGCCTTCGACCATGGCGTGCAGGATCGCCGGCGGAACCTCCAGGGAGACCCACCCGTCGGCCTCCGCCTTCACGTCGCGCGCCATCCAGATCGAGCCGCCCTTGCCGTAGGTGACGGCGTAGAAGTCGGACCCGGGGCCGCCCCAGGGGCGCTCTCCGTGGGCGGCTTCCATGAAGGTCGCTTCGCCGGGCTTGGCCGGAGACCCGGTCCCGGCGCCTTCCTTCCACGGAGTACCAATAGTAGAAAGGCCGATGGAGCGCAGCTTGTGCGGCCCCGTGGGGTGGAGGAAGAGCCTGGCCTCCTCGACCGTGCGGCCCTTGAGGGGGCTGACGTCGAAGTCGAGGATCGCGAGGTCCTCGACGCACTTGAGGCGCAGGTTGGAGCGGTCCCCGCCGTTGAGGCGCTCTTCGCCGTGACTCGTGGACAGCATCGTGTCGGCGGTGCAGGGCAGGCGGAGCGTGTCGGGCGACGCGCCGGCTTGCGCCAGGAACAGGAGAAGAGCGGCCAGGTATCGCATGCTGGGGTCTCCGGTGGTTTTCACGTCCCGCTCGCCCCATCAGTGGGGGAGTCTCCCGTAATTCTAACCGCAATTCCGTCGGGATTTGCCCGATCGACGGGCAATAGGGGATTGACGGAAGGAGACCAGCCATGAGATCGATGCTTTTGTGGGCCGTCCTGACCGGGGTGGCGGCGGCGGACGTCGGCGATCCCCAGACGAAGACTGATCACCCCTACTATCCGGGCGAGCTGTCCTGTTCGACGTTCGAGCGGCTTTTCGCGACGCAAGCAGACTTGTACCTGAAGATAACGGGCGCAAAACCGAAATCTGACGAGGAAAAAGCGCTCGCGTCCTGGTGCTGGCGGAACCTCCACTACTGGCACGGGGAGGAGGGGACCGAGGACCTCTGGGGGAAGGGCTTCCATCCGGGCGAGCCCCCGGGCGACTTCTACACGCGGGACTACTGGACCGGCCTCTTCTCGCACGGCTTCGGCCTCTGCTACACGACCCACATCCAGTGGGGCGCCGAGATGGACGCGCTGCTCGGCCGCGGCCGCGGGCGGGGCACGGGCGTGGTCGGCCACCATTCCTTCGAGGTCTTCCTGACCGGAGGGGCCTACGGGGACGGGCGCTGGGTGCTTCTCGACCACGACATTTCAACGGTTGTGTTCGCCCCGGACGGGGGTCCGATGTTGAGCACGCTCGAGATCCAGAAGGACCTGAAGAAACTGACGGATCGCACCTATCGGACCGAGCGGCAGAAGAACTGGCCGATGTGCGCCTACACGCCGGACCACGGCCTCGGATACCGGGAGTTCAACTCGGTCGTCTATGACGCCGGCTACAGCGGCCCGCCGCCGACCGTGCACCTGCGCCGGGGCGAGACGTTCCGTCGCTACGTGAGGCCGGGGCTCGACGACGGGAAGACGTTCGTCTTCTGGGGCCGCAATTACATGGACGTCGGCATCCCCGGACCGTCGCGCGGGGCCACCTGGGTCAATCAGCCCGAGAAGTTCTACGGGGGCCTGAACGGCGCGGGCTGGAAAGACGGGCGGGCCCGCTATGCCAATGCGGTGTTCACCTACCGTCCCGACTTCTCCAGCGGCGACTACCGCGAGGGCGTAGTCGAGGAAGACGAGCAGCACGTCGTGTTCGAGTTCTCCTCGCCCTACGTCATCGCGGCCGCGCCGGCGAACAACGGCCCCTGGGCGGTCTACGAGCCGGGCTGCCGGAAGGGTCTCGTGGTCCAGGGGAAGAGCGACTGCGCCGTCTCGATCTCCCGGGACCTCGGCCGCACCTGGAAGGACGCCGGCCGCCTGTCGGACGGTCCCGACCTCACCGACGAGGTGAAGGGATACCGCCAGTACCGGCTCCGCTTCGGCGCAGGCGCCAGGGCGCTGGCCGGGTCAGGGCTCGTCATGACGACGATCTGCCAGTCGAGTTCGTCCACGATCCCCCGGCTCAAGGATGACGGCAGCCGCGTGCACTTCGAGGCATCGAACCAGGCGCTGCTGTCGGCGGGCCCCACGCAGGCCCAGGCGAAGGCGCGGCTCCTGGAGGGCGACTATTCGACGCCGTCGATGACGTTCGAGCTCTCGCCGCCACGGCAGGAGAAGCCGCTGCGCGTGTATGGCGCCGCGATGGTCGACTCCTGGAACCCGCCGCGCCCCAACCTCCACCACACCATCGAGGCTTCGGCGGACGGCGGCAAGACGTGGACGCCTTTCGTGAAGGACTGGATGATCGTTCGCCGCGAGCCGGAACCGAAGTCGATCGGGTGTCCGACCTGCGTCTGGGGGACCGGGGAGGTCTCCGGATCGGGTCCGCTGCGGGTCCGCTTCCGCAACGACCGAGGTCAGATCTATTTCCGGGCGGAGGCGCACCTGGCCTACGAGACGAAGGGGCGCGACGCGACGAAGGTGACGTTCGACTGGATGGACCGCGCGGGCGCCCACCGTCAGTCCCACGTCTTCCCGAACGCCTCGGCGGAGGATTGGTCGCTGGAGACCGGGAAGGACGTGGAGACCCGCTGGGTCGAGTACGAGCCGGTCGCCAAGTAGCCCCCGACAAATTAACCGGTGCATTTTCTCGCCGCCAGACGGCGCTCGCGGTAGCTGACGAGGGAGAGGATGCCCCAGTAGAGGGGCCAGAGGACGGAGCAGGTGGCTTCCACCACCCGCCCCGCCTCGACCATCCGTTCTCGACGAATCGCCACCGCCGTCGCGACCGTGCCGATCAGGTACCCGGCGACGATCAGCGTCCACATGCGGACCCCGCCAGGCGCCGGGCCCGCGGCCGCAGGCGCCGCCCGAGGGCCGGACAGAAGGCCAGCAGGATCGCGCCGGCGCCGGCGCCCAGGAGCGACAGCAGCGAGCCGAAGCCGCCGCCGACCGCCGCCTGACCGAGGCAGCCGCCACCACCGTTGCCGCCGCCCCCGCCGCTGCCGGGACCGGGGTCGCCCTTCGGGCTGCCGGGGTCGTCCGGGGGAGGCACGAACTTATAGCGCCGCAGGTAGTTGGCGCCGAAGTCATCTTCCTGCCCGGCGTACATGATGTGGTGGTCCGCCGTGCTCACGTTGATGGGGTCGATGTACCCCGCGTAGGACGCGGCCGCCCCGACCGGGTAGGCCGTCGCGACCGACCCGAAGAGCTTCGTGGGCGCGTCGAAGAAGACGCCGGCGGCCGGATAGTAGGCCACGCCCAGCGTCACCGGGTTCCAGCGGGTGTCGGTCTCCGTCCACGCGAGGAAGTACTGCTGAGCCTCGCCGCCCCAGGTGACGCTCGGTCCAAGGTAGAACCGGTTGGCGCTCGTGTCGGACTTGGCGATGTCGATGAGAGGGCTGACCGGCTGGCCCGTCGCGTCCGTCAGCCGCATCTGGAGCGAGCCGACGAACTCGACCTTCTGCTTGCCCTTGAACACCACGTCTTCCACGGTCTCGTATGCCACCAGGAACGTGGACGAGGCCGCGCTGTTCCCGGGGCCGGCCGCGACGTAGGCGCGCTGCACGATGTCCGTCGGCGGGCTGATCACGTCCCAGATGATGCCCGGCGTGTTCGTCCCGGCCGGCAGGAAGCGGCCGCGGACGCGGCTCTTGCCCTGGTTGAAGACCAGGCTGGTGACGTTCCAGGTCATCAGCGAGCCGAGCGGCACGTCGTCCGCGGTGCCCAGAAGGTTGTCGAGCCCCGGCAGGATCAGCGAGTCGACGTGCGGCGACGGATCGGTGGGGACGCTGTCGTAGGAGAGCTCGGTCTTCAGGTTGGCCGGCACCGAGCCGTCCACGATGTTGTTCGCGTAGGACGTCGGGCCCTTGATGAAGAAGCGTTCCTTCGCGTTCGACAGGTCGACGAACGTGCTCAAGGGGCTGCCGGTCGGGCTGTAGAGCCGGTAGCGCGCGCGGGCCTGCGCGCGGAAGACGTGGCGATACTGGTAGCCCGGATTCGCGTTCTCGATCGCGCCGATGACCGGGCTCTCGAGCGTCTCCCAGGTGATGACGTACTGGAGGCCGTCCCAGGAAACGTCCGGCAGGATCGACGGATGCACCGCACTGGTGTCCGTCCCGGAGGGATTGTTCGCCGTGCCGCCGACGCCCATCGAGACTTCGACGTTCGAGCCCGCCACCGGCGTCACCGCGAGCGTCGTCGGGTCCACGGTGACGCGCAGGCCGACGATGCGGCTGTTCGACGGGTAGGGGTCCTGCGCGTACGAGAACTCGACGATGCCGCTGTTGTCCATGTCGGTGACGGCGCTGCCGAAGATGGTGGCGTCCGTCCAGTTGCCCTCGGACCAGACGACCATGAATTCATTGCTCGTGGGGTTGTAGCGGACCCGCGGCCCGAAGGCGGCGTCGTTGGTCGTGATCGGCCCGAGCGTCACCCCGACATACGGCTTGCCGGCCGTGATGGGGTCGCCCATGACGACGAGTCCGCCGCCGTCCACCCGGACGGCCCGCGCGCGGATGATGGACCCGTTGAGCCAGTTGTGCGGCGGCTGCGTGGTGGAGGAGTTGAAGACGATGTCCTGGTGCCAGACGCTCAGGTAGTACTTGTCCTTCGCGTTCCAGGCCAGGTGGACGCCGGGGATGCGCCAGAGCCCGCCCGCGGGCGAGAGGGTCTCGAAGTTGCCCACGAGCGGGTCGACCACGACGGGGAAGACCGCGTTGGCCAGGTAGTTCTTCGGGACGTGGATGGCCAACTCGTTGTCCCGAACGGACACCCGGAGTTCCTGCACGTGGCCCGCGGCGTCCAGCGCCAGGGCATCCTTATAGAGAAGCTGATTCTTGCCGGACGCGTCGGCGAATGCCACCGTCCGGGCGTCGAGCGCCTTCGGGCGGAGCGCCGAGTGCACGGGGATCCGGACCTCGAGCTCCTCCCGGACCGGCTGGGTCAGGACGAACAGCTGCTCGACGGCGTCCGGGCGGAGCCAGTACTGCTCGCTCCAGCCGGCGTCCTCGTAGAGGATGCGCTCGCCGTCGCGGCGCGGCGTGACGGCCGAGGCGTCGTGGAGGACCCCGCCCTTCACGACGCCGGCGCGGCCGAATCCGAGGCGGGCCCCCTGGGCCGTGCTGAAGTCGACCCCCGAGACGTCCGCCTGGAGGCGGTAGACGCCGTCGCTTGCGGCGCTCAGCCGCGCCGGCGTCGACGCCGGGACGAGCAGGAGCGCCAGGGCCAGGAGCGCCGCGAACACGAGACCGTGGGAGCGCATACTCTCCGTCCTTTCTGGAATGAATGCAGGATCCGCCAGAACGCCCATACCATCCCGGGGTCGCGGGGAACGTCTTAAGAAATCCGCCGCCGAATTCGGAATCCGGAGCGCGATGTAAGAATTCGGTTGTGAAACCCATATATGGGTCTGAAGGGCGGGCGACTCCGGAGAGAGACGGCTTACAGTTCAGGCCGCCCTTCGGGGGGTGAGCCATGGCGACCGTGACTCGCTGCGAGCGCTGCGGGGCGGCGGCCGACGAGATTCACTGTTCGGACTGCGACGGCGGTCTCGGCCTCGGCACCCTGTTTCGCCAGTACGAGCAGCTCGTGGCCGAGCGCCACCGACAGCCCGTCCGCGAGCGGGCCGCGGCCGCCCAGCCCGGCAACCGTTTCGGCGACTTCGTCCGGGTCCAGCTCCTGGGCGACGGGGGAATGGGCGAAGTCTGGAAGGCCTGGGACCGGAAGCTCCGGCGCTGGGTCGCCCTCAAGTTTCCCAAGTGCGAAAGCCGGGCCGATCTGGAGCAGCTCAAGGAGGAAGCCGCCTCCGCGGGCGTCCTGGCCCACCCCAACGTCGCGACCATCTATGGGGCAGGCCAGGCGAACGGCCACCACTTCATCGCGATGCAGTACATCGACGGCGTCACGCTCGCCGAGTACCCGCGCCGCGACCGCCGCAAGCTGATCGCGTTCGTCCGCTACGCCGCGATGGGCGTGGCCTGCGCGCACTCCCACGGCATCATCCACCGCGACCTGAAGCCCGAGAACATCATGGTCTCGCGCGGCCGGGAGCAGATCTACGTCACCGACTTCGGCATCGCCCGGCGGGCCTCCGCGGGGACGAAGGCGACGGCGGTGATCGGGACGCCGCCGTACATGTCGCCCGAGCAGGCCCGCGGCGAGCCCGTGGATTGCCGCAGCGACGTCTACTCCCTGGCGGCGACGCTCTACGAGCTCCTGGCGGACCGGCCGCCCTTCGTCGGGACCTCTCCCGCAGACACGCTGCGCCGGGTGCTGAGCGAGGACCCGCAGCCCCTGCGGCACCTCGACGCCGACCTCAACGCGATCCTGCTCAAGGGGCTCGACAAGGCGCCGGCGGAGCGCTACCCGACGGTCCACGAATTCGCGGAGGACCTCCGGCGGTATCTCCGCGACGAGCCGGTCCGCGCGCGGCGGCCGACGCTCTTCACTCTGGCGCGCAAGATGCTGAAGCGGCACCGCACGGCCGCGCTCTCGGGGATCGTCGGGCTGGCGGCTACGCTGCTCGTCGCGGGCCTGCTCCTGGCCGGGCGGCGGGAGGAGCGGCGGCAGCGCGCCGCGGAGCAGAGCCGGCAGGAAGCCCTGGAGGTCGAGCGCCGGGCCCAGGGGCTCCGGATGCTCGAAGCCGAAGCGCGGAAGCGCAGCGACCTTCGCGAACTGCTCCTGCTCTGGAGCCAGGTGGTCCTGGCCAAGCAGGGCTGGTATCAGGCCCGGCGGAACCCGCAGGCCACCCGCAAGGAGATCGAGTCCGCGGTGTCGGGCCTCAACGCCTACATCGCCCGGCACCCGGAGCAGATCCAGGGGTACTACGTCCGGGCCCGCGGCCGGCTCTACCTCGACAACCTCGAGGGGGCGCGCAGCGACCTCGAGCACGCCATCTCCCTCGACTCCGGCTTCGGGGCGGGCTGGGCGCTGCTGGGGCGCGTGAAGGTGGAGCAGTTCTTCCGCAACCTGATCTGCGATCGCCAGGAGTACGCGGCCCGCCTCCGCGAGTCGACCCCGCTGCTGCAGGAGGCGAACGTCGCGTTCGAACGGTCGCGGCAGGGTCGCGTCCCCGCCGGCTGGGGCCTGGAGACCATGGAGGACGAAAAGCCGGCCGAAGTTCTCGCGCGCGCGATGGCGGTCGCATTCGTCGACCGCAACATGAACGCGGCACGGGCGATCCTGGAGGAGGCCCAGCGGGCCTCGCCGTCGGAGGAGTTCTGCAACCTGCTGGGCGTCTGGGCGCGCGACGACGCGGCCAAGATCTCCTGGCAGACGGAGGCGCTCGCGATCCGGCCCCACTACGCGCCGGCCTACTTCGACCGCGGCGCCGCGAAGGCCGCCTCGAGCGACGCGGCGGGGGCCCTGGCGGACTACAGCAAGGCGCTCGAGATCGATCCTCGATTCCTGCCCGCGCGCTACAACCGGGCGCGCCTCTATCTCCTCTCCTTCCAGGATCCCCGCAAGGCGCTTGACGATTACGCCCAGATGCTGAAGGTGAACTCGCAGATCGCGGCGGTCTACTCGGGGCGGGCGTCCGCCCGCGCGTTCCTGGGAGAACTTCCGGGGGCGCTCGAGGAAATGAACACGGCCCTGGCGCTGGCGCCGCAGGACGCCCGGCTCTACGCGGTCCGCGCCGAAGTGCGGAACCGCTTGAAGGACCATCGGGGGGCGCTCGAGGACGCCGCCTCGGCCCTGGCGCGGGACCCGCGCGAGCCGGTCGCGCACGCGCAGCGCGCGGCCGCGAAGGCGGGGCTCGGCGACGCCGCGGGCGCACTCGAGGACAGCAGCACCGCGCTCCTTCTGGACCCGCGCTCCACGATCGCCTGCTGCACCCGGGCCTGGGCGAAGAACCAGCTCGACGATCCGGCCGGGGCGATCCAGGACGCCTCGGCGGCGCTCGAGATCGACCCCGCCTGGGCGGCCGCCTACGTCCAGCGTGCGGTCGCCCGCCTGAAGCAGAACGATGCCCCGGGGGCGCGGGACGATGCCGCCGCCGCCCTGAAGCTCGACCCGAAGATTCCGCGCGCGCATCTCCTGCGCGCCACGGCCCGTGAACTGCTGGGGGACCTGGACGGCGCGCTGGCCGACGGGTCGCAGGCGATCGCGCTCGATCCCCGGGACGCGCAGGCGTACCTGGGGCGGGCCCGGCTGCGGCAGCGCCGCGACGACGCGTCGGGCACGAAGGCCGACGCCACGGCCGCGCTGGCCCTCGACCCCAAGCTCCTCGACGCGCTGTTCCTCCGCGCGGTAGCGCGGATGAGTCTGGGAGACTGCGAGGGCGCCATCGAGGATTGCACCCGGATCCTGAGGGAGGACCCGCTGCGCTCGGGCGCCTACGTGGCGCGCGGCATGGCCAAGGAGAAGAAGAAGGATTACCGCGGCGCCGTCGAGGACGCCACCGTGGCGGCGATGCTCAATCCCGGGAGCGCCGAGGCGCTCAGCAACCGGGCGGCCGCGAAGGGGCAGCTCGGGGACTACAACGGGGCCGTCGACGACGCAAGTCGCGCGCTGACGCTCGATCCCCGCTACGTGCCGGCGCTGCTCAATCGGGCCACCGCTTACGAGCGGAAGGCCGAGCTGACGCTCGCCCTCCAGGACTATACCCGCGCCCTGCAGGTCCGACCCGAGGACGCGTCCATCCGATTCAAGCGGGGGTCCCTGCTGATGGCGCAGGGCCTGGCGGAGCAGCGTCCGGCGGCGTCGCTCCTGATGCAGGCGCGGGCGGATTTCTCGAAGGTCCTCGAAAGCGAGGGGCCGTACCGGGCTCAGGCCGAGCGCCGCCTGAAGATGATCCAAGACGCGCTGACCCCCTGATCCTTGCTCGAATTGATTAAACCTCCGGGGGGAGGGCGGGATGGTATGGGCAGGAGAAGGCCCATGAGCATCGGAATGGACACGGCGGTTCCCCTGGTGGCGGCCCTCGGGGCTGCCTTCCCGATCCTTCTGCTGAGGTCGCCCTCGCGCTCCGGGCGCGGCTGGTGCCGGAAGTGCCAGTCGCCGGACCTCTGGATCCTCTTCCGGGCGACGGCGCGGTCCCGCGCGTGGTCGGTCCTGACCTGGATCGCCCACGCGGGGCTGACGTTCGGCGCCTGGCATCTCGTCCGGACCCGCGGATTCTCCGACCCGCGCGACTGGGTCATCCTGGCGCTGCTGGCGGCGGCGGAGCTGCTCGTCGCCCAGCGCGCGCGGCTGGCGCGCCGCCGCGTGATCCGCTGCCGGATGTGCGAGGCCGAGGCGGAGCCGCAGGACCTGCGGCAGGCCCGGGTGGGGAAGGGATGATCAAGTTCGTCCGCTTTCCCACGACGTTCTGGAGCACGATCGCCGAGCGCCCCGATCGCGCCCGGCAGGAGCTCTTCACGCGCTACCGGACGCCGGTCTTCAACTACGTCCGCAACCAGGGGTACGGGGAGTCCGACGCCGACGACCTGACCCAGGAGGTCTTCCTCCGCATCTCCCGCGAGGACTTTCTCCGGAGGGCCGACCGGGCCAAGGGGAAGTTCCGGAGCCTGGTGCTGGCGGTCACGCGGCACGTGATCCTGAAGGAGCGGGCGAGGCAGGGGCGCCAGAAGGCGTCGTCGCTCGCGCGGGCCGATGCCGACGAGACGCCCTGGGAGCTCCCGCCGGAGGAGCTCGACGATCAGGGCTTCAACACCCTCTGGGTGCAGAACCTCGTCCGCCTGGCGCTGGACCGCCTCCTGAAGGAGAGCCGTCCCGACGGGCCGCGCTACTACGAAGCCCTCGTGCTCAACCAGTTCCAGGGGCTTTCCTACGAGGACGTCGCCCGGGCCCTCGGGGCCCGGGTGAGCGACATCAAGAACTGGATCCATTACGGGAAGAAGAAGCTCAAGAGCCACCTCATCGATCACGTGTCGTCGTACGCGTCCGGCGAGACGGGCGTCCGCGAAGAGCTCGACGTCGTCGGCCGCTTCCTCAACGTCACCCGTTAGCAGTCGCTCACCCTCCCAACCCGTCACAAAACGGCCAGCCCGTTTTGTGACCATTGGCCCGCGGATTTCCTGCAAGGTTTCGGTGGCGGGCCGAGTGTAGAATGACGGACTCTATGAATCGACCGGACGAGCGGCGGCGGGCGGTCATGCGGCTGGCGCTGGAGCACCGCGCCCAGCTCTGGGGCTTCCTCGTCGGCCTCACCAAGGACCCCGCCAAGGCCGAGGACCTCTTCCAGAACACCTACCTGATCCTCTGCGAGAAATGGGAGCAGTACCAGCCGGAAAGCAACTTCCTCGCCTGGGCGAGGCAGATCGCGCGCTACGAGTTCCTCGCGTCCGTCGACCCCGGCCGCCGGCCCTACGTCACGGCCGAGATGGAGGTCCTGGAATCCGCGCTGATGGCGGCGGAGTCCGGGCGCCGCTCGCCGTCGGCCCGGCGCGAGGCGCTCCTGGGCTGCCTGGACCAGATGCCGCAGGCGAAGGGGCGCCGCGTGCTGGAGCTCCGCTACGGCGAAGGGCTGGCGGGCGAGAAGGTCGCCGAGCAGCTCGGCCTATCGCTCAACGCCCTCTACACGCTCCTGTCGCGCGTTCGTCGCATTCTCCAGGAATGCGTCGAGCGCCGCGTCCGCGCCGAGGAGGCGGGCACGTGAACGACGCGCTCCGCGTCGAGATCGAGCGCTACCTCGACGGCGCCATGACGCCGGCCGAGGCGGAAGGCTTCCTCGCGACGCTGCGGCAGGACCCCGAGGCGCTGGCCTTCCTGGGACGCGCCTTGGAGGACCAGGCGCACCTCTTCGACGCCATCCGCGCCGCCGCGCCCGCGGAGCGACGCGGGGACACGACGCGCCGGCTCCGTTCCCGACGCAAGCGCGCCTGGCCGCAGAGCGGCCCGTCCGGCGCGGTATGGGCGGCCGGCGTTGCGGCGGCAGGTCTCTTCGCGCTGCTTCTCGCGCTCAGCACGTCGGGAGAAGGACGCCGTGTTCGCGTCCCGGCCCCGCCCCGCGAGCTCGTCGTGGCGCCTGTGCCGGCGCCGGAACCCCCGCCGGTCCCACGGCCGCCGCCGCCGGACCCTGCGCCCCTGGAGCCGCCCCGGCCCGTGGTCGCGCCGGCACGAGTCGAGCCTCCCGCGCTGCCCCGGCCCGAAGCTCCCGAGCCCCGGCCCGCGCCGGAGCCGTCGCGGCCCGAGCCCGCCCCGGTCCGGGAGCCGGTCCGGCCCAGCTCCGTCGTGATGGCCGAACTGACGCGGCTGCAGGGCGAAGGCATCGTGCTGGATGCATCCGGCAAGACCGCCGCCAAGGCGGGCACGGCGCTCCTTTCCGGACAGGGACTGCAGACCGGCCCCGCGAGCCTGGCGCAGCTGAAGTTCCCGGACGCGACCCGCGTGGAGCTCGGCGCCTCCTCGACGCTCCGCGAGGCCCGGATCGGCCCGACGGGGAAGCGGCTGCGCCTGGACGCGGGCGCCCTCAGCGCGGACGTGGCGAAGCAGACGCCCGGCGCCCCGCTCGTCATCACGACCCCGCAGGTCGACGTCGTCGTGCTGGGCACGCGCTTCTCGGTCTCCTGCGGCGCGGAGTCCACGAGGGTCGAGGTGCGGGAAGGCCGCGTCCGCGTCGCCCGCCTCTCCGACGGCGCGAGCGTCGACGTGGGCGCCGAGTCCATCGCGGTGGTGGGCGCGTCCGGGCCCGTCGAGGCGAAGCCGTTTCCGATCGACGAGATCTTCCTGACTCCGCTGCAGGGCCGGCTCGTCGGCAACGACTGGCGCCCCGTCAAGGACGTCGAGGCCGGCGGCGGCGTGGCGCTGGAGTCGCTCAAGGCCCAGAAGGGGCCCCTGCAGGACGCCCCTTGCGTCGTCTTCACGGTGACCGTGGAGGCCGGGAAGCTCTACCACGTCTGGGTCCGGGGCAAGTGCCTGGCCAAGGCGAGCCGGATCGAGCACGACGCCGTCATCCTCGACTTCGGCGAGAGCGAGGTCGTCGAGCCCCCGGGCCCCAACAAGGGTCAGACCGGGAGCCTCGAGCGGGGGCTCTTCAACGGATTCATGCACCAGCCGGGCTACGGGTGGGTGGGCAGCGATGCGGACCAGGGGCGCGACGTCGCGCCCGTCACGGTCCGCTTTTTGAAGCCCGGCCGCCAGACCGTCCGCCTCTACTCGTGGGAGTCGCCCCTCCGCGTCGACGCGATCTGGCTCTCCGCCACGCAGAAAACACGTCCCGACGACGCCCTGAACGCCCTGCCCAAGAAATAGCGCGAAACACCGCAAGGTTCGGGCCGCCTCCCGAGTAGTGTTCCGGGCGAGCGCACTCGGAGGCAACGCCATGATCCGATTCGCGCGACCCTGCTGGCTCCTCGTCCTTCTCGTCGGCGCCGCGCCCGCGCCCGCCGCCTCAGGACCCCTGCGGGTGCATCCCACTAACCCGCGCTATTTCACCGACGGGTCGGGGAAAGCCGTCTACCTGACCGGCTCCCACGTCTGGGAGAACTTCCAGGACCGGGGCAGCGTGTCGCCGCCGCCCGTCTTTGACTACGCGGCCTACCTCGACTTCCTCCAGGCTCGCAACCACAACTTCATCCGGCTCTGGAACTGGGAAGAGGCCCGCTGGGCACCCTGGACCACCGGGGAGGACTACGTCGCGCCGCTGCCGTTCGCGCGGAGCGGCCCGGGCACGGCGCTCGACGGCGGCCCCAAGTTCAACCTCGACCAGTTCAACCAGGCCTACTTCGACCGGCTCCGGGCCCGCGTGATCGCGGCGCGGGACCGCGGCATCTACGTGTCCATCATGCTCTTCGAAGGGTGGAGCATCGACAACGTGGGGAAGGGCCCCGGCAACCCGTGGCCCGGCCACCCCTTCAACGGATCGAACAACGTCAACGGCGTGAACGCGGACCTGAACGGCAACGGGCAGGGCGAGGAAGCGCACACGCTCGCGAACGCGACCGTGACGGCGAAGCAGGAGGCCTACGTGCGCAAGGTGGTCGACACCGTAAACGACCTCGACAACGTGCTTTACGAGATCGCCAACGAGAGCGGCGCGACGGTGCCGGCCTCGACGGACTGGCAATACCACATGATCAATTTCATTCACGCCTACGAGGGTGGGAAACCCAAGAAGCATCCCGTGGGCATGACGTTCCAGTACCCCAACGGGAATAATGCGGCGCTCTTCAACAGTCCGGCGGACTGGATCTCGCCCAATGGGGCCGGCGGCTACGACACGAATCCTCCCGCGTCCGACGGGAGCAAGGTCATCTTGAGCGACACCGACCACATCTGGGGAGAAGGGGGCGACCGGACCTGGGTCTGGAAGAGCTTCACCCGCGGGATCCAGAACCTCTTCATGGACGGAGGCATCGAGACGTTTCCGCCGACGAACGACTGGCGCGAGTCGGCCCGCTGGGCGATGGGGCAGGCGCGGTCCTACGCGGATCGCATGGACCTGGCCTCGATGACGCCGCGGGGGGACCTCACCTCGGCCGGCTACGCGCTGGCGCAGCCCGGCGCGGAGTACCTGATCTACCAGGCGGGCAGCGGCAGCTTCACCGTGACCCTGGGGGCCGGCGACTACGCCGTCGAGTGGTTCAACCCGTCGAACGGAGGGGCGACGGGCGGGCCGACCGTGAGCGGCGGGGCGACGCGGACCTTCACGCCTCCGTTCGGAGGCGACGCGGTGCTCTACCTGAAGTCGACGACGCCGCCCCCGCCCCCGCCGCCGCCGGGGAACGGCACGGGCCTGAGGGCGGAGTACTACGACACGATGGATCTCAGCGGGACGCCGCTTGTCCGGACCGACGCGACGATCGACTTCGACTGGGGCACGGGGTCCCCCGACCCGTCGATCGGCGCGGACACGTTCTCGGTGCGCTGGTCGGGGACGATCGAGGCGCAGTTCTCGGAAGACACCACCTTCACCACCGTCTCGGACGACGGCGTCCGGCTCTGGATCGACGGCCGGCTCCTGATCGACCACTGGGATGACCATTCGCCGACGGAGGACGGCGGCACGATCGGCCTCGTCGCCGGCCGGTCCTACGCCGTGACGATGGAGTACTACGAGAACGGCGGCGGCGCGGTCGCGAAGCTGCTCTGGTCGAGCGCCAGCCTGCCGAAGGCCGCGATCCCGGCGAGCCAGATGTTCCCCGCCGCGGCCGGGGTCGGCGGAGGAGGCGGCGGAGGGTCGACGCCGGCCTCTTCGGCGGGATCTCCGAAGAAGCACACGTGGGGCTGCGGGCTGCTCGGGCTCGACGCCGTCGCGCTGCTCCTGCTCGCGAGGAGGCTCCGCCGTTCGTGTGAATGAAATTTCATGCGGGGAGTTCATGTCTTTACTTTTCAAGAGCACCTGTTACTCTCGATTACATGATGATCTCCACGCCCGCGCTCGCGGTGAAGAACGTCCAGGTGTTCCCGGCGCTCTTCAAGCCCCAGCTTCCGGACACGCTCAACGTGCTGCGGCAGGCGATCCCGGACTGGACCGCGTGCCACATCATCGGCCAGCTCGGGCGGGGCGCCACCAAGGAGGAGATCCAGTCGGAGCTGATCAACCAGCTCAAGCCGCTGGCGATGCTCCACGACCCGATCTACACCCTCAGCGTCCCCGCGATCCCCCCGAACACGATCACGACGCTCGTGCCCGACCGCGTCCGCCCATCGTTCGCGTCGGAGTACGAGATGTGGAAGTTCATCTACTACAAGGAGTCGCGCGCGCTGCTGAAGGAGTTCTTCACGAGGGCGCTGGGCGGCATTCCGGAAGGCTCGGTCGGCATGGCCGACGCGCTCATCAAGGGCCAGATTAACGGCCAGGCGGTGCTCGAGGGCTGGACGGGCTCGATCGGGGCGCCGTCGTTCAAGCGCACGATGGAGGCGATCCTGGACCCGAAGGGGCGCGTGATGTTCTGGGACGGCAACTTCGGCTTCGAGTCCACCGGCCAGGTGTTCCTGGCGACCGCGGAGCTCATCCTCGGCATGTTCGGCGCCAAGGCCGACCGCCTCTACTTTGATGCGGCGAACTTCTCCTGGTTCCTCGTCCTCTATCCTGGCGGTCAAATGCGCGTGGGATTGCTGGGATAACCGCCCCAGTACACAGTACCCAGGCAGAACCGTTCCCCCCTCCTGTCCCCCCCCCCGGGGGGACGCCAACCATGCTCTTTGCCGCGAGTGCCGATAGGCGTGGGGTGTTGATCCGGACTCCCCCCGGGGATGGGGGGCTGGCTATTGGGGCTGGCTGGCCATTTCCAGTTGTGCTGCGACCAAGGCACCTTTAGCGGTGGCGTTGAGGGGGTCCTTCGCCATCCTCACGTCCTTCACCGGCAGCGGGAACTCGATCTTCTTGAAGACGTCCTTCACGAGCTCGATGAAGTTGCCCGCCATGGACGTGCCGCCGGAGAAGACGACGGAGATCGGCTCCTTGAAGCTCGGCATGTTCTCGGCCGAGCGGAAGCGTTCGGCGATGTTGCTGATGTTGTACTGGATCAGGTTCCGGTAGTAGATCGAGATGGCGTCTTCCTCTCGGTTCTTCGGGGCCATGAGGTCGACGCCCTTCTCCTTGATCTGCGCCGCCTTCTCGGGCTTGATGCCGAGCGCTTGGGCGACGTTGCGGTCCACCCAGTCGCCGCTCCGCGCGGTCGAGAAGGACAGGGCGGGCATCGACTTGTAGGCGACGCAGACGTTGAACATGCCGCCGCCGCAGGAGATACCGATGCCGGTGAAATCCTCCTCCGCGAGCTCCGCGAAGGTGACGGCGTGTCCTTCCAGGATGTGCGACGGCTTATAGCCGAGGGACTTCATGACCGCGTCGAAGAGGTCGCGGTGGTACGCGACCGAGAGGTCGGCGTCCACCGGGTCGCCCGGGACCGAGTAGAAGCAGACCTCCGACGGGATGCGCGGCTCGCCCAGGATCGAGCCGATCAGCAGCTTCATGATGGGCAGCGCGTCCTGCTCCTTGGGGGAGATGAGGCCGTCCGCCATCGGCCGCCGCGTGCGGCGGTTGAGGACGTTCGCCAGCTTGAAGGCCGGCTCGCCCAGGATGTACATGCGCTTGTTCTGGACGACGTAGCCGACGTCGAGCTTCGTCAGCATCGCCTTGGTGTAGGGCGTGACCTCGACGTCGATGAAGACGTTCCGCTGGAGCCGCAGCTCCGTCTCGCCCTCGTTGTTCTGTTCCGCGGCGACGAGGTTGACGGTGCCGACGTCGAGGCCCTTGCCGGCCTTGCCGGTGAAGGGGGCCTTGGGCGCAGACGCCGGCTCGGCGGGCACGGGTTCGACGACTTCGGCAGCCTCCTTAGGCTCGGCCTGCGGGGCGGGAGGCGGGTCGTCGCCCATCGGGACCACCATGGGGATCGGCACTTCCTCGAGCAGTTCGGCGGCCTTGGCGTTCGACGATTCGACCCGGAGGCGCTCGATCTCGGCGCGAGCCTCTTCCAGCTGCTGCTGGGCCTGCGCGCGTTCCTTCTGCTCCGCGGCGATGGCGTTCGACTTGAAGCGCATGAGCTCTTCGAGCTGCTGCTTGAGCTGGTCGTTCTCGTGCCGCGCCTCGGAGAGGTCCTGGTAGTACTGCTCGCCTTTCTTGGCCTTCTCGCGGAGCGCGTCGTTCTCCTCGCTGGCCTCGTTGAGCTCCTGGGCGAGATTCTCGCCCTGGGCCAGGCGCTCGCGGAGCGAGGCCGCCTCGGCCTGCGCGGCTTCGAGGTCGCGCCGGATCGCGTCCTGGTCCGACTGGGCGCCCGAGCGCAGCCGTTCGAGCTCCTCTTCGTTGGACTGGGCGACGCCCCGCAGGCTCTCCAGCTCGGCCTTGAGGCGCTCGATCTCCGCCTCGAGGCGGGCGATCTCGTCCTTGAGGCGCTGGATTTCCGTCTGCGACTGGTCGAGCTGCTCGACCATCTTGTCGTTGTTCTCGCGGAGCCAGGCGTTCTCGCCGTTCAGCTCCATGATCTTCTTTTCGAGGTCCTTCTCGCGCTGCTCCATCTCCTGGAGCTGGGCCTGCAGCGCGGAGTCCTGCTCCTCGATCTCCTTGCGGAGCTTGATCTCGTTCTGCAGCTTCTCGATCTGCTGGATCAGCTGGTTCTTGCTCGCCGCGTCCATGTTCGCCCGGTTGGCGATCTCGTCCCGCTCGTTCATCAGCTTGGTGAGCTGCTTGCGGGAGTCGGCGAGGATGCGGGAGCGCTCCTCCTGGGTGCTGCTGTGGATGACGGCGTCGACCGCGGCTTCGATCATCTCGCGGAGCGCGTTCTCGTCGAGGACCTTGACCTTCTTGACGCCGCTGCCGGCGAGGCTCGCCAGGTCGCTGACCTTGGCGTTGTCCTCGATCGCCTTCCGGATATCCAGCCTGTTGTCGGCCATGTGACCTTCAATCTTACGCCGCGATTCGTGGATCTGCAACAGCAGTCCGGCCCGATTCGTCAGGGCCCGGAGAGCGGCGGGAGCAGAGCTTCGATGCGTCGTTGCATCTCGTCGAAATCTGCGCAGCCTCGCAAGCCCCGTTGGATGCTGACCTGATTCAGCAGCGTCAGACGCCGCGCGATCCGAATGGTCCGACCGTCCGCCCGCACGATCAGGATGTTGGGCTGGGATTTCGGCTCGGCAGGAAGTCCCAATTGCTTCAGGTACGGCACCTGCGGTACATCCGGGGGATCGACGCGTTGGTTGCCGATGGTAATCGTGTGCTCGCGACCGGATGACGTACCGGACGTGCTGGAATCGCCGATCACCCAGGACGAGACGAAGCTCGGCGCTCCGGCCGGATCGTCGGACGCGTAGGTGGTGATCGAACTCGCCACCTTGCCGTCTCCGTATTCGATGACCGTGGTCGAGCTGAGAAGCGATACCCGTCCTTCCTGCAGGTCGACGACGGCGGCGAGAGCGCCCAGGAGCAGGGCGCCGAGGAAATAACGTCCCGCACGGCCCCCGGTCCATACGGCGTCAGGCTCTTCCTCGGACGGCGACGGGCGGAGAAGCAGGATCAGCGGGAAGACGAACAGCATCAGCAGGAGTCCGCTGGAGACGGCGGCAAACTGGAGCGCGGCGAGTGATCCCCAGGAGTCTTGTCGGAGCTGGATTGCCCCGTTGGCGAGGGAGGCCAGCGCCCCGGCCGCCATGAGGCCGCAGCACGCCAAGGCGACGTTTCGAGCCCAGCGCTTTCCGTTTAGAAGTCCCTGCGCGATCCAGAAGAGGAGAAGGAATGTCAGGTCGATCGAGAGGCGGGTCCTCCGGAAGAGCGACGAGATCATGTGGATGATGGAGAAGAGGGCGAGCACTCGGAAATAGTGGCCGACCAGCACCCACGAGCGCGGGACCTTCGTTGGCGTCTCCATGCCCTAGCGGACCTTCGGCTCGACGCTGCCGGGGTCGAACTCCACCTGGAAGGACGGCGAGCGGGGGACGACGACGCTGCGGAAGCGGAGGTCGTAGACGCGGACGCGGCCGTCGGGCTCCAGCGTCCACACCGGGGCGGCCATGAAGCGGTCGAGCGCCCGCCCCTTCGGGGTCGCGCGGATCTCGGCGACGCGCGGCGCGCCGTCGGCCGTGGGAAAGCGGCCCTGGAGTTCGCTCGTGCCGCGGAGCAGGTGGCACAGGTAGACGTTCCAGGCGTCGCCCACGAGCGCGGCGGCCCGGAAGCGCTGCGGCCCCAGCGGTTCGGGGAAGACCCGAAGCGCCCGCGGATGAAGGTTGTCGCGGGCCAGCGCGTCGCGGATCTGCACGTCCGCGCGGGCGTGGGCGGCCAGGCAGAGCACCACGTAGACGCCCAGCGCCGCCACCGCCACCTGGTAGGTCCGCCGCTTCGCATCCTCCGATTTCAGGAAGCGGGCCGTGATCATTGCCCCGGCCATCAGGCCCCAGATGACGAGGTCGATGATGAAGACCGACTCGAGCTCGAAGCGGTGGGGCGAGAAGGGCCAGAGCACCACCACCCCGAAGGAGTTGACGAGGTCGAAGGCGACGTGCAGGACGACCCCCAGCAGGCAGAGCCCGAAGCCCACCCCCCAGGGGCGCTCGCGGTAGCGGCGCCGGAGCAGGAGGGCCAGGAGGGCCGCCAGCAGCGGGAGCGCGATCAGGGCGTGGGTGTGGGTCCGCCGGAGCATGAAGCGGTCCCAAGGGTCGAGGATCGTGTAGAGCGCGTCGAGGTCGGGCAGGTTCGAGGCGATCGCGAGGGTCGCGGTGGTGCCCGGGCCGAAGCGTCGGGACAGGCCGCTGCGGGCGATGCCGATGCCGATGAGCGTGTGGGCGAGGTTGTCCACGCGAGTACGTTGTACTCCCGCGGGGCGCGTATTGCCAGCCGCTTAGACCATAACGTTCCGAGGCCTACGGGCTCAAATTCTTGATCCGGATGCGCGACGACACCCTCGGGGCGAGGGGGCGGCCATCAGGAATTGTCGTAGAGGGACCGGCCGGGAGTTGCGACATGGAAGAAGATGAATTTACCCATCCCGGTCTCCGAATGGTCCGGGAGCCCCGGGCCTTCAAGGTCGTGCTGCCGGTGAAATCGGACCGTTTTCGCCGCTTCCTCCACCTGGTCTGGTTCGGGGTCTGGCTCGCGGGCGAGGCGGCCCTGATTGCCGGTCTGCAGGGGCTGCTCCCCATGCCGGCGCTCCCTCAACCGGTCCTGCTGACCTTCCTGGCCGTCTTCACGGCGGCGGGCTTCTTCGTGCTCTATCGGCTGCTCTGGTATATGGCGGGAAGAGAGGCGTACACCGTCACGGGCGACACCCTGGCGGTGCGGAGCGAAATCTGGGGCATCGGCCTCACCCGCACGTTCGATCGGCGTTCGATCCGGAAGATCCGGGGGCGCCGGCTGAACTACGAGGTCGTGTACCCCTCCTGGGGAAGAATGTTCATCGGGCACGGCAACGGGGAGATCCTGATCGAACTGGACGGGGAAGCGCACGCCTATGGAAAGGGGCTCAAGGAAGAAGAAGCCCGCGTGCTGGCGAGCCTGCTCCAGCAGGAAATGATGATGCGATCGGGGTACCGCCGGCCCTCCGAGGTTCGGGCGGGCTAGGTCGCTCCACCGGCTCTTCACCACGAAAGGACGCGCGTCCGCATGGAAAGCATCTTTGTTTACGGGGCCGGCGGCCAGGGGAGGGTCGTCCTCGATACCCTGAGGAACGGCCTGGCGGAGTACGGCGTCACGACCGTCGTCGACGACGACGAGCAGCTCCACGGAACGAAAGTCCTCGGCATTCCCGTTCGGGGAAGCGACTCGATCCAAGGCGAGCGGGGCTTCATCGCCATCGGCGACAATGCCGCGCGGCTGCGGATTGCGTCGCGCTACCGTGGCCGCCTCGTGAGCCTCGTCCATCGGACAGCCTTCGTCTCCAAGGAAACCCAGATCGGGGAAGGCTCCGTCGTGATGGCGATGACCGTCGTCAACGTCGGGTCCCGGATCGGCTCGAACGTGATCATCAACACGGGCGCGACGGTTGACCACGACTGCATGATCGCGGACGGCGTCCACATCGCGCCGGGCTGCCACCTCTGCGGCGGCGTGGAGGTGGGCGAGGGCTCGCTGCTGGGCGTCGGGACCGTGGTGGTCCCGGGGATCCGGATCGGCAGGCATGCGTTCATTCGGGCGGGGCAGACCGTGACCCGGGACGTTCCGGACGGCGTCCCGCTTTCCGCGGCATCGTGAGGGGGAAAGTCACCATGAGGCGACTGCTTCCGGCGATCCTGCTCCTGGCGTCGTGCTCGTCGTACCATCCGCCCCCGCCGTACCGCTCCAAGCCGATCGTCGATCCCGACCCGCCGCCGGTCGTCAAGAATGTCCCGCGGCCGGAGCTCGTGCTGGTGCCGGGAGACCTCCTGCGCATCACGGTCCACCAGCAGCCGGACCTCGACCTGGAAACCCGGATCCCGGACAACGGGTACATCAGCTACCCCCTGATCGGGTCGGTGCTCGCCGCGGGTAAGAGCTCGCCGGCGCTGGAGCAGGCCATCCGGCAGAAGCTGGCCGCGGACTATTTGCAGTCGCCGTCGGTCATGGTGACCGTGAAGGAGTTCGTGAAGCGGAAGGTGTACATCGTGGGCGGCGTGACCAAGCCCGACGGCTACGAGCTGGCGCCCGATTCCCGGATGACGGTGCTCCAGCTGGTAGCGGCCGCGGGGGGCTTCACGGACCGCGCCGCGAAGGACATGGTCCAGGTCGTCCGCCGGAAGGGGCCCGCGGAACGCACGGTGATGCGCTTCTCGCTGGCGGAGGCCGAGCGGCAGCTCGTCCAGGGGAAGGCCGACGCGGACCTCGATCTCTGGCCGGACGACCTGGTGGTGGTCCCGGCATCAGTGCGGGTCGCCTACGTCCTGGGCCAGGTCAACAAGCCGGGCAGCATCGACCTGCCGCCCCAGACGAAAGTCACCGTCTCGATGGCGGTGGCCAGCGCGGGCAGCTATACGAAATTCGCCTCCACGGGCTCCCTCCAGCTGCTGCGGCATTCGCCCACGGGCGCCGTCCGGAGCGTCGAGGTCGACCTGGACGCCATCCTGGGCGGCCGACTGGATCTGGACCTGGAGCTCCAGCCCGGCGACGTCCTCTGGGTCCCCGAGCGCGGCCTGTTCTAGGCGGCCATTAACAGAATAGACCGTCTATTTTGTTAATCGGATTTTCGGGAATATCGCCCATCCCGCCTGATCTCACCTCTTGTCTGGGGGCGAGTCCCAGGGGATAGAACGTTTTAGGGAGACGACCATGCGAAAGCTTCTGGCGGCGGTGGCGGTGGTGTTCCTGGCGGCGGGGGTGGCGCAGGCCCAGCAGGGCCGCGGCCCGTCCTTCCCGAAGCCCGAGGAACTGAAGGAGAAGGTTGGCTTTGACGAGGAGCAGGTGAAGAAGGCCGAGCCCATCTGCACCGAGTACTCGAAGAAGCTGGAAGAAGCCATGGCCAAGGTCAAGGACGCCCAGGACAAGAAGGCGGCCTTCGGCGAGGTCCGGACCATCCGGACCGAGGGCATCAACAAGCTGAAGGAAATCTGCAAGGACGACGAGCAGAAGAAGAAGCTCGACGAAGCCTTCCCCGAGCGCAAGAAGAAGAAGACCGACAACAACTAACAACTTCCCCAGATAAAACCGGGCGTGCGGAAGAGATTCCCACGCCCGGTTTTTCTTTTCCCTCCGGCGCCGGCGACGCGTATCTTTGGTGGATGGCCGACACCTTCCAGACCATCATCGACACGGACGTCCGGCCGGACGACGCCGACCACCTGGCCCGTCACGTCGTGTCGTTCCTGGCGGGGCGGGGGGTGATCGCGGCCAACCCGAGCGAAGAGGGCGGCTACCCGCGCGGGCCCCGCGCGCTCGAGATCGCGGACGCGGCGGCCCCCCGTCCCGCCCACGAGGCGATCCCGCCGTCGTACTCCCACCTCCAGGTCATCATCGGGCGCGCGACCCACTCCGACGACATGAGCGAGGCCCGCGCGCCGAAGGCGGACTGCCCGGAGTGTGGCGCGATGTACCCGGACAACGATCCGGACGAGGGCTGGGAGGCCGCCGCCCAGGCCTGGCTCGCCGGGGACGACGACTCCTACCTGGCCTGCCCGCTCTGCCAGGTCGGCGGGCCCGTGGCCCGCTGGAACTACGGTTCGTCGTTCGGCTTCGGCAACCTGGCGTTCCGGTTCTGGAACTGGCCGCCGCTTCGCGAGAGCTTCCTCCGGGAGCTCCGGAACGAGCTGGGCCATTCGGTCGCGATCGTGCGAGGAAAGCTGTGACTGGCGGGTTCAACCCCGGAGTGGACGGAGGGCTCGAATGAACCGATTCATGCTGTCCCTGGCCGGCGTCCTGGTCGCCGCGGCGGCCGCGCAGGCCCAGGAGTCCGCGATCCAGGCGGCCTACACGAAGCAGGAAGTCTCGATCCCGATGCGCGACGGCAAGAAGCTCTTCACCGCGATCTACTCGCCGAAGGACGCGTCCCACCCCTGGCCCATCCTGCTGACGCGGACGCCGTACAGCGTCTCGCCCTACGGCCCCGACAAGTACAAGACCGCGCTCGGCCCGTCGGCCCTCTTCTCCAAGGACGGCTTCATCTTCGTCTACCAGGACGTGCGGGGGCGGAACATGTCCGAGGGGGACTTCGTCAACGTGACGCCCCACCGGCCCGCGAAGTCCAAGCCGGAGGAGATCGACGAGAGCAGCGACACCTACGACACGATCGACTGGCTCGTGAAGAACGTGGCCAACCACAACGGGCGCGTGGGCATGTGGGGGATCTCATACCCCGGCTTCTACACGGCCGCGGGGATGATCGACGCCCACCCCGCCCTGAAGGCCTGCTCGCCCCAGGCGCCGGTCTCCGACTGGTTCGTGGGCGACGACTTCCACCACAACGGCGCCTTCTACCTCGCGCACGCGTTCCGCTTCCTCGACGGCTTCGGCCGTCCGCGCTCCGGCCCCTCGATTCCGACGCCGCGGGCGCGGGCGACCCTCACGAACGCCTACGAGTACTTCCTCGAACTGGGCACGCTCGCGGACATGGAGACGAAGTACTTCAAGGGCGACGTCGCCTTCTGGAGCGAGATGATGCGCCACCCGAACTACGACGAGTACTGGAAGGCGCGCAACATCCGGACGCACCTCAAGAAGATCCGGCCCGCCGTCCTGACGGTCGGCGGCTGGTTCGACGCGGAGGACTGCTTCGGCGCCCTCAAGGTCTACGAGGCGGTCGAGCAGCAGAGCCCCGGCGCGAACAACGCGATCGTCATGGGCCCCTGGTACCACGGCCAGTGGTCGCAGGGCGACGGCGAGTTCCTCGGCAACGTCAAGTTCGGCGGCAAGACGTCGGTCCACTACCGCGAGCAGATCGAGTTCCCGTTCTTCTGCCAGCACCTGAAGGACAAGGACGACCCCAAGCTGCCCGAAGCCTCGATGTTCGAGACGGGCTCGAACCAGTGGCGGAGCTTCGACGAGTGGCCGCCGAAGAAGGCGGCGAAGAAGTCGCTCTATTTCCACGCTGGGGGCGTGCTCTCGTTCGAGCCGCCGACCCTGAAGGATGCGGCGTTCGACGAGTACATCAGCGATCCCGCCAAGCCCGTGCCCTACATCAGCGGCCAGGCCAGCGGCATGACGCGGGAGCACATGGTGGACGACCAGCGCTTCGCGGCGTCGCGGCCCGACGTCCTCGTCTATCGCAGCGAGCCGCTCGCCGAAGACCTCACGCTCGCCGGCGCGGTCGTCCCGAGCCTCCGCGTGTCCACGACCGGCACCGACTCCGACTGGGTCGTGAAGCTGATCGACGTGTACCCCGACAATTTTCCCGATCCGACGCCGTCCGTGCCCGGCGTGAAGATGGGCGGCTACCAGCAGCTGCTCCGCGGCGAGTGCTTCCGCGGCCGCTTCCGCAACGGCTTCGAGAAGCCCGAGCCCTTCGAGCCGTCGAAGGTGGAGAAGGTCGAGTACGTGATGCCCGACGTGCTCCACACCTTCAAGAAGGGGCACCGCGTCATGGTGCAGGTGCAGAGCTCCTGGTTCCCGCTGGTCGACCGGAACCCGCAAAAGTTCGTCGACATCTACCACGCGACCGAGGCCGACTTCCAGAAGGCGACGCAGCGGGTGTACCGCTCGGCGGAGTCTCCGTCGTCCGTCCAGGTCCACGTGCTCAACTAGGATGGGCGACCTGAGAGAGTTCCCGGACGGCGGGTATCGCTTCCTTCCCGGGGTCGCTCCGTACTCGGCCGGGGTCGTGGCGGCCCCGGGCTTCGAGATCGAGCGCGTGCGCTTCGACGCGCCGGTCCCGATGGAAGAGGGCTTCCGCCGGATCAAGACCCACCTGGCGGCGCTGCGCCGGCCCCCGGCGGCGTTCTGCGCCTGCGAACTGCGTTCGCCGGCGCCCTTCAGCGAGGCGGGCTTCACGGAGTTCAACCGCGGGTACGTGTCGGTGCTGGAGCGTTGGGGTCTCGTGCGCGACGGGACGAACCCGGTAGCGCGCAGCAACGTCTGCCCCGAGCTCGACCCTCCCGCGGTCCCCGGGTTCTTCGCCTTCTCGTACACCGTGCCGGGCGAGCGCGGCGGCTTTGTCGTCGCCGGCAGCGGCGAGGCTCCGGAGGGACAGGGCAACTACCGCGACCACATCGTGCGCCGCGGGGACCTCTCGCAGGAGGGGCTGCGGGAGAAGGCCCGCTGGGTCCTCGGGGAGCAGGAGCGGCGCCTCCGGGCGCTGGGCTTCGGCTGGGGGGATGTCAGCGCGGTGCAGGTCTACACGGTCCACGACGTGTTTCCGTGGATCGGCGAGGAACTCGTCGCCCGCCGGGCCCTGCGGGGCGGCCTCACCTGGCACCTGACCCGCCCGCCTGTCGTCGACATCGACTTCGAGATGGACTGCCGCAGCGTCGCCCTCGAGCGCGTGCTCTGACAATCAGGGCGGATAAAATCCCGCTTTCCGAATCGTTGTACTAATAGCATCGGGGCAGCCACTTCTGGGGAGGAGACCTCAACCATGCGGGATCTGAAGCTCTCTCTTTCTTTGCTGGTGCTCCTCGGCATCACCTCGTCATCGTTCAGCCAGCAGGATCCCAAAGACAAGGGCTTCAAGCCCAACGTCGCCGTCGACCAGGCCAGCGTCGACAAGGCGATCGCCAAGGGCCTCCAATACCTCAAGACCTCCGACTCTCCCGGCACCCACGTCGGCGATTCGGACGAGCTCAAGCTGCTGACCCTGATCGACGGCGGCGTCCCCGAGGCCGATCCCGCGGTCCAGGTGCTGCTCAAGAAGGCCCTCGACGCGCCGCTGGAGAAGACCTACAAGGTCGCGCTCCTGGCGATGTGCCTCGAAGAGCTCGACCGCGTGAAGTATCAGGGGAAGATTGCGCAGTGCGGGCAGTTCCTGCTCGACAACATCAAGCCGAACGGCGGCTTCTGCTACGGCGAGGCGACGACCAACGACGTGACCTACGCGATGCCGAAGCGCGAGGTCGCGTCGGGCGGCGCCAAGGCCCCGCCCACGACCGAGCCGGGCGAGCTCAAGGCCAAGCCGGAGGTCCGGAACAAGGTCAAGCTCGTCAAGAAGAAGGACGGGCCGGCGCAGCGCAGCGACAACTCGAACTGCCAGTACGCGGCCCTGGGGATGCGCGCCTGCCACGACGCGGGCATCGTGTTCCCGAAGGCGGAGGTCGAGCGCTGCCGGAAGTATTGGATCGACACGCAGCACCCGGGCGAGAAGGGCGCCGCGAAGGACCGTCCCGCGATCGCCTCGGGCGGGAACTCGATGCCCGTCGGCGACCCGCGCGGCTGGTGCTACAGCGACGGCCAGGGCTCCGAGTGCGGGCACGGCGGCAACGCCTACGGCTCGATGACTGCCGGCGCCGTCGGGGCGATCTGCATCTTCGACTACATGCTCGGGAAGGACTGGAAGAAGGACAAGCCCGTGCTGGACGGCCTGGCCTGGCTCGACAAGAACTGGTCGGTGACCGAGAACGTCGGGCCCGCCGAGACCGCCAAGGGGCAGCCCAACGGCTGGCTTTACTATTACCTGTATGCCCTCGAGCGGACCGGCATGCTCTACGACACGGCGCTGATCGGGAACCACGACTGGTACCTGGACGGCGCGCGCGTGCTGCTGGCGGCCCAGAAGGGCGACGGGTCGTGGGACGCGAGCCACTTCAAGCACCCGACCTGGGACACCTGCTTCGCGATCCTGTTCCTAAAGCGGGCGACCAAGCGCCTGGTGGCGTCGACCGGCCGGTAGTGGAGAAAACAACCAGGTTGTTTTCTCCACTTCATAAGATTCGCCGGGCTTCCTTTATATAATTCCCGGCATGAGAATCTTCCGGCTGGCGCTCCTGGCGCTGCTCTCGGGCTGCACCCTCACGCCGGCGTTGCCGCCGCCGCGCGGCCCTGCGCCGGGCTTTCGGCAGCCCGACCCGGGCGCCCACCCCGACCTCTACGTCTGGACCGACACCTGCAACGTCTACGTGGTCAAGGACGGGGACTCGGCGCTCCTGATCGACCTCGGCGACGGCAGCGTGCTCGACCACCTGGGCGAGCTCGGGATCAAGCAGATCGACTGGGTCCTCTTTACGCACCACCACCGCGAGCAGTGCCAGGGCTTCCCGAAGCTGAAGGGCTGGACCGCGAAGGTCGGCGCGCCCGCCGCCGAGCGCGAGCTCTTCGAGCAGCCGGCCAAGTTCCGGAAGATGAACGTCCGCCTCAACGACGCCTTCACGATCCACGGCACGAGCTACGTTCGGCCGTCCATCCATCCGATCCCGGTCGACCGGGCCTTCGCGCGGATGGACACGCTCCAGTGGAAGGGGCGGGAGTTCTGGTGCATCGACACGCGGGGCAACAGCCCGGGCGGGATGTCCTACCTGCTGAAGCGGGCGGGCCGCTGGCTCGCGTTCACGGGCGACCTCATGGTCGACGGCGCGCGGATGCACACCTGGTTCGACACCGAATGGGACTACGGCTTCGCGGCGGGCATCTACGCGCTCTGCAACTCGGCGGGGCAGGTGGAGGGCTACGACCCCGCCTGGCTGCTCCCGTCGCATGGCCCCGCGGTCCGCGACGCCGCCCGTCCGCTCGCCGAGTATCAGCGCAAGCTCCGCCAGCTCGAGAAGCTTTTCGTCCGCGGCTACGACGTGAACACCTTCTCGGGGGCGCGCCAGGACCCGCTGGCCCGTCCGACCTCGGTCCCGCACTTCTGGCAGATCTCGCCGCACCTGTACAAGTTCCGCGGGCCGAACTTCTACCCCAACTTCTGCCTGATCCTGGCCGACAGCGGCCGCGGCCTCGCGATCGACTGCGGCCTCTTCGATGAGAAGTTCCTGGACCAGTCGATCGAGCTGATGAAGGAGCGCCTCGGGCTCAAGCAGATCGACGCCATGATCCCCACGCACATGCACGGCGACCATTTCCTGCAGGGGCCCCACCTGCGCAAGAAGTGGGGCGCGCAGCTCTGGGCGATCGACCGCATGGGCCCGCCCTGCGAGCACCCGGAGTGGTTCGACTACAGCGCGCCCATCCAGGCCTACGGCCAGATGTTCGAGGGGAAGCCCATCGAGAGCGTGACCTTCGACCGCCTCTTCAAGGACGGCGAGTCGTTCGAGTGGGAAGGCTTCAAGTTCACGGTCGACTGGATGCCCGGCCAGACGGAGTTCGCGCTCGCCGTGCAGGGGATGATCGACGGCCGCAAGGTCGTCTTCACCGGCGACAACATCTTCGGGGACTCGGCGGACCCGCGCCACACGGGCCACGAGTGCGTGAACGCCCACAACAGCGCCGTGCTCGAGGAAGGGTACATTTACGGCGCGGAATATCTGAGCCGGATCAAGCCCGACCTGATCATGGGCGGCCACTCGTACGTGATGCCCGAGCCCGCCGCGTTCATCGAACGCTACCGCACCTGGGCCTACGCGATGCGGGACACGTTCAAGACGATCCTCGCCGACTACCCGTACGACTTCGACCCGTTCTGGGTGCGCGCGGAACCGTACCGCGTGAAGGTCCGTGCCGGCGAGTCTGTCGAGCTCTCCGTGATCGTGCGGAACTTCCGCTCGCGGGTCCAGACGCACCACGTCGAAGTGCACACGCCGGCGGGGCTGTCGGCGGAGACGAGCCGCCTGGACGGCGAGCTGCCCGCCGAGACCCGGAAGCCGTTCAAGGTCAAGTTGAGCGCCGCGGCCGACGCCGCGCCGGGCGTCCGCATCGTCGCCTTCGACGTGACGCTCGACGGTCGACGCTACGGCGAGATCTTCGACGCGATCGTTGAAGTCATTCGCTGAACCAGGAACCCCGAACCAGGAACCAGGAGAAGAGGGGTCCCCTCCTGCACCCTCCCCGGGGGAGGGGCGGGGTGGGGACGACTCCGCTCTTGGTTCCTGGTTCTTGGTTCCTGCTTCCGAGTTCGGTAAGATTCCTGGGATGGAACCTGGGGGTGAGGGGCCTTCCTTCGTCGCGATCGACTTCGAAACAGCCGACTTCGGGCGCGACAGCGCCTGCGCGGTCGGCATGGTGCGGGTCGAGAAGAGCCGCATCGTCCGGAGCGAGTCGCGGCTGATCCGTCCTCCCCGTCGCGACTTCGTCTTCACCTACATCCACGGGATCAGCTGGGAGGACGTCGCCGACGCCGCCCCGTTCGCCGAGGTGTGGCGGGAGCTCCGGGACATCGCCGAGGGCGCCGAATTCCTGGCCGCGCACAATGCGCCCTTCGACCGCTCCGTCCTTCACGCCTGCTGCCGCTCGGCCGGGATGGAGCCGCCTCCGCTGCCGTTCGAGTGCAGCGTCCGCATCGCGCGGAAGCAGTGGGGCATCCGGCCCACGACGCTGCCCGACGTCTGCCGCGTCCTCGGCCTGCAGCTGCGCCATCACGACGCACTGTCCGACGCCGAGGCCTGCGCGCGCATCATGATCGCCGCCCTCGAGGGCAGGCTAGCGCAGTAGGATCCCGCCGCTCCGCTCACGCTTGAGGCCCATGAAGGATGCGCTATAATTGACCAGGATTCCGGAGCGGACTCCGACCGGGGAAAGAGGCACGGCACCATGGATCGCGACAGCGAGGATCTCTTTCTCGGCAAGAAGGCCCTGGACCGGAAGCTGATCACCCCCGCCCAGCTCCGGGACGCGATGATCAAACAGGCGGGCGCCGCCCGGCCCGAGGGCTCCGAGCCCCCGCGCCTCGGCGACATCCTGATCGAGAACAACATCCTCACCCGGGACCAGCTCGACGGCCTGCAGGAGGAAACCGCCCGCATCGTGCGGGGCAACGTCGCGCCGCGCGACGCCACGCTGGGCCGCATCCTCGTCGATAACCGCACCATCACCCAGTCGCAGCTCCTCGAGTGCCTGAAGAGCCAGGACGAGGCGCTGCGCTCGGGCGTCGCGGTCGAGCCGCGCCTGGGCGAGCTGCTGGTCCAGAAGGGCTACGCGTCGGCGGACGAGATCCGTCACGCCCTCGCGGTCCAGGAGAAGACGATCCTCACCTGCTCGGCCTGCGGCAAGCGCTGCAATGCGTCGTCCTACGACCCGTCGCGACGCTACGCCTGCCCGGCCTGCAAGGCGGAGCTTCGGCCGCTCTCCGAGCCCTCGGAGGTCGCCGTCCAGGAGCAGACCCAGGAGATGCCGGCCGCGACCATGAGCGGGCGCCTCCTGGGGAAGTACACCATCGTGCGCGAGGTCGGGCGCGGCGGCATGGGCGCGGTCTTCGAGGCCCTCGATACCACCCTCAACCGGCGGGTCGCGCTCAAGATGCTCGTGCTCCAGCCCAACGCCTCGAAGATCGACGAGGAACGCTTCCTCCGCGAGGCCAAGCTGACCGCGCAGGTGCCCACCCATCCGCACATCGTCGGCGTCTACGAGGCCGGCGTCCTCGACGGCAACCGCTACATCGCGATGGAGTACATCGACGGCGTGTCGCTGCTGGAGTGGTGGAAGGACAAGTCGATCCGCATGCGGCAGCAGGTCCAGGTGCTGCGGGACATCGCGCTGGGCGTCCACCACGCGCACCAGCACGGCGTCATCCACCGCGACCTCAAGCCGGAGAACATCCTGATCGACGGCGCGGGGCAGCCGCACATCACCGACTTCGGCCTCGCCCGCGAGCTGATGCAGAGCCCCAAGGACGCGCTGACCGGGAAGGGCATGGTCGTCGGCTCCCCGCACTACATGGCCCCGGAGGCCGTGCAGGGCCTCCGCGTGGACCGCCGCGCGGACGTGTACTCGCTCGGCGTCATCCTCTACGAGATGTTCACCGGGAAGCGGCCCTTCGACGGCGGCACGCCCGAGGAGATCATGCTCAAGGCGCTGCAGGCCCAGGCGCCGTCGCCGAGCTCCGTGATGCGGAGCCAGATGAACCCCATCCTCCACCGGAGCCTGGAGAACGTCTGCCTCAAGGCGATCGCGAAGGACCCGGCGGAGCGCTATCAGACCGCGAAGGGGCTGGCCGACGACCTCAGCCGCTGGCTGGGGGGCGAGGACGTGGAGGCCGACGTCCCGCAGCGCCGCCGCCGGCGCCGGCTCCTGATCGGAGCGGCCGTCGCGGCGTCCGCGGCGCTCGTCCTGGTGCTGGGAGGCGTGCTGCTGGCCCGCCCCTCGATCGACCGCGAGCTGGCGGACGCCGCCGAGCTCGTCCGCCGGGGCGATTTCCCCGCCGCGCGGGCCGCCTACGACCGCGTCCTGAGCCGCAGCCCGGGCCGGAAGGAGGCCCTCGACGGGCGGGATGAGCTTCGCCGCCGTGAACAGGCGCGGCGGCTCGAGCAGGCGGAGCAGCTGCTGAAGGACGGCCGCTGTTCGGAGGCCTTCGACGCGTTCGGCCTGCTGCTGGTCGAGGACCCCGCGCTCAAGCGGGCGCAGGAGGGCAAGGAGGAGGCGAAGCGCCGCATGGTCCTCCCGAGCCCGGACGCGAAGCGACCCTGATGCTCAGGGGCCCTCGGGGGCCGGATGACCGTTCTCTTCGGTCCGCATCTCGTCGTCATCGAACCAGCGAACGTCCGTGATCTGCGACGACGCCGCCAGGACCTTGTGGATGGCCGCGGGAGCTTCCGGGCGGATCCCCCGGTTCTGGGCTCCCACCAGAAACCCCAGGCAGCCCGGCACCCGCTCGACCGTGCAGATCCAGTCCCCTTCCGGGGCGGTTTCGCCGGGGCGGTACGTGATCACGAGCGTGTAGGGGGTCTCCTCGATCCGGAATCCCAGATACCACCCGAAGTCTTCCTGGCCGGGCTCGTCGTCCGCGCGGACGCCGTTCGCCCTCAAGGCGGAAATCACGCTGCGCGCCAGGTCGTCGCCGTAGCAGCAGTCGTTAATGAAGTAGGGTTTACGCTCGGACGTGTTGAACGCGGAACTCTTGAAGATGACGTTTCGTCGGACCTTCATCCCGACGTCACTTCATCAGCGTGGACAGTTCGCTCGCGACGAGCTCCGGCTCTTCCAGCATCGGCACGTGCCCCGACTTTTCGCACCAGACGAGCTTCGCGCCGGGGATCGCCGCCGCCATGGCCTCGCTCTCGGCGGTCGGCACGATCTTGTCGCCCCGGCCGGCGAACACGACCGTCGGGACCGCGATCTGTCCCAGCTGAGGCGTCGCGTCGGGACGGCCCGCCATGGCGCGGGAGGCGGCCGCGACGCCCTTCGGCTTCGCCTCGCGGATGATCTTGCGGATGAAGTCGACGACGCCCGGCGGAGGGCTCGAGCCGACGGCGCGATCGGGCATCGTCGCGGCCAGGAAGGCCGGGCCTTCCTTCTCGGCCTTCTGCGCGGTGGCCTCGCGGGTCTTCTTCATCTCGTCGTTGTCCGGCAGGGCGCGGCTGCTCACCAGCGCGAGCGCCGAGATCCGCTGGGGCGCCAGGCGGAGCAGGGAGAAGGCGATGTAGCCGCCCATCGAGTGGCCCGCCACCGCGAAGCGGTCCACCTTGGACGCGTCCATGATCGCCAGCAGGTCGCGGGCGTAATCGTCGATGCTGCAGGGGCCGGGGGGCAGCGGGGTCTTGCCGCAGCCGCGCAGGTCGGGGACGATCAGCTGGCGGACTTTCATCGTGGCGATCGCCTTGTCCCAGATCCGCCCGTCCAGGGGAAAGCCGTGGATGAGCAACAGCGGGCCCTTCGCGTTTTCGGTCATCGGCTCCTCGTAGCGTCTGAATCCCCAACCGCTATCAGGGTACGGGGGGTAATAACAATCTAATGAGCACTATACGGCTTTTTGTCGTTTCGGTCGCGTTGCTTTCGTTCCGCGCCGCCGCAGACGAGGCCCGCCCCGAGGACCGCTCGCCGGTTCCCGACGTCATCCAGTTCAATCGCGACGTCCGGCCGATCCTTTCCGAGAACTGCTACAAGTGCCACGGCCCGGACCCCAAGACCCGCGAGGCGAAGCTCCGCTTCGACACCAAGGAGGGAATCTTCGCGACGCTCGACGAGGGCCACGTCGCCGTCGCGCCCGGCAACCTCGCCAAGAGCATGCTCTGGAAGCGGATCGCGACGACCGACCGCGAGGAGAAGATGCCTCCGCTCAAGTCGGGCAAGAAGCTCACGCCGCGCGAGTCGGCCATCCTCAAAAAGTGGATCGAGCAGGGCGCCGAGTGGCAGGGCCACTGGGCCTTCATCCCGGCCCAGAAGAACGCGCCGCCCGCCGTGAAGAACGCCGCCTGGGTCCGCAACCCGATCGACGCCTACATCCTGGCGCGCCTCGAGAAGGAAGGGCTGCAGCCCACGCCGGAAGCCGACCCGGTCACGCTGATCCGCCGCCTGAGCTTCGACCTGACCGGCCTCCCCCCCGCGCCGGGGGAGGTCGACGAGTTCCTCAAGGACCCCGCCGGCGGCTACGAGAAGGCGGTCGACCGCCTCTTGGCCTCCCCGCACTACGGCGAGCGCATGGCGCTGTTCTGGCTCGACCTCGTCCGCTTCGCCGACAGCCGCGGCTACCACAGCGACAACCCCCGCAACGTGGGCCCCTACCGCGACTACGTCATCCGCTCGTTCAACGAGAACGTCGCCTTCGACCGCTTCACGATGGAGCAGCTCGCCGGCGACCTGCTGCCGGACGCGTCGCTGCGCACGAAGGTCGCCTCGGGCTACAACAAGCTGAACCTCACCACGGAGGAAGGCGGCGCGCAGGCCCGGGAATACGAGGCCAAGACCGCCGCGGACCGCGTCCGCAACGCCTCGGGCGTGTGGATGGGCGCGACCCTGGGCTGCGCCGAATGCCACGACCACAAGTTCGACCCCTTCACCACGAAGGACTTCTACCGCTTCGCCGCCTTCTTCGCCGACATCCAGGAGGGCGCGATCAGCGACGGCGACAAGGGCGTCGCGGTCCCGGACGAGGCCCAGGAGGCCGAGCTCAAGAGCCTGCAGGAGTCCATCGCCGCGCTGAAGAAGACGCTCGACACGCCGACCCCGGAGCTGGCCGCCGCCCAGGTTTCCTGGGAGAAGACCGCGCTGCAGCCGGGAGCCTGGACCGTGCTCGTCCCCGAGTCGATCAAGGCCAACGCGGGCTCGGAATTCCAGATCGAGGAGGACCACTCGGTCATCCTGACCGGGAAGTACGCCCTCCGGGACACCCACACGTTCACCACGACGCTGCCGCTGAAGGGCGTTCGCGCGCTGAAGCTCGAGGCGCTCACCTGGCCCACGCTGCCGAAGTCCGGCCCCGGGGTCGCGAACAACGGCAACTTCGTGCTGAGCGGCTTCAAGGCGAAGTCGGGCGACAAGCCGGTCGCGTTCCACCACGCGATCGCCGACTTCTCGCAGGACACGTTTGCGGTGTCGGGCGTGCTCGACGATCGGAACGACACCGGCTGGGCCGTGATGCCGCAGCTGGGCGTAGAGCACGCGGCGATCTTCCAGTTCAAGGAGCCCTTCGGGAGCGCGGACCGCACCCCGCTCACCCTCATCCTGGAGTACAAGAGCACCCACAACGAGCACCTCATCGGCCGCTTCCGCCTCTCCGTGACGTCCGACGCGGTCCTCGCGGCCGGTGGGGCGATGCCCGCGAAGGTGCGGACCGCGCTGCAGACGCCGGAGGAGAAGCGCGACGAGGCGCAGAAGAAGGAGATCGCGGCGTACTACCGCACGGTCTCCCCGCTGCTCGAGAAGGTCCGCGTCGAGCTGACCGGCCGCGAGAGCAAGCTCGACGAGTTCCAGAAGAGCATCCGCAAGTGCCTGGTCACGACGGCGGGGAACCCCCGCACGGTGCGCGTCCTGCCCCGCGGCAACTGGCTGGACGCGACGGGCGAGGTCGTGAGCCCCGGCGCCCCCGCGTTCATGACGCAGATAGACGTCGCGGGCAAGCGCGCGACGCGCCTCGACCTGGCGAAGTGGCTGGTCGCCCGCGACAACCCGCTCACCGCGCGGGTCTTCGTCAACCGCCTCTGGAAGCTGCTCTTCGGCACGGGGCTGTCCAAGCGCCTCGACGACCTCGGCGCGCAGGGCGAGTGGCCGGTGCACCCGGAGCTGCTCGACTGGCTCGCGCTGCAGTTCGTGGAGGACGGCTGGGACGTCCGCAAGTCCATCAAGCGCCTGGTGACGTCCGCCGCATACCGGCAGGGCTCGAAGCCCTCCAAGGAGCTCCGCGAGCGCGACCCCTACAACCGGCTGATCGCGTGCCAGTCGCGCTGGAGGCTCGACGCCGAGCTCGTGCGGGACAACGCGCTCGCGGTGAGCGGCCTGCTGGTGCGCAAGCTGGGCGGCGACAGCGTCAAGCCGTACCAGCCGAGGGGCTACTGGTCGTTCCTGAACTTCCCGACGCGCGAGTGGGAGAACGACAAGGGCGACGACGCCTACCGCCGCGGCCTCTACACGTGGTGGCAGCGGACCTTCATCCATCCGGGCCTGATGGCCTTCGACGCCCCCAACCGCGAGGAGTGCTGCGCCGAGCGGGCGCGCTCCAACATCCCCCAGCAGGCGCTCGTGCTGCTGAACGACCCCACCTACGTCGAGGCCGCCCGCGCCTTCGCGGAGCGGATCGTGAAGGAGGGCGGCGTCGCGACGCCGGAGCGCGTGACCTGGGCCTTCCGGCGGGCGCTGTCCCGGAAGCCGACGGCCCCGGAGCTGAAGCTGCTCGGCGATCTGCAGTCCAAGCACCTCGAGCAGTACAAGGCGGACCCGAAGTCCGCCGAACAGGTCCTTGCGGTAGGGCAGGTGCCCGTGCCGAAGGATACGGACGCGGCGGAGCTGGCGTCGTGGACGTCGGTGGCCCGGACGATCCTGAACCTTCACGAGACGATCACGAGAGAATAAGCGATGGACATCTACGAGAAGTACGCGCGGATCATGACGCGGCGCTCGTTCCTGGGCCGCGCCTCGACGGGCATCGGCTCGATGGCGCTCGCGTCGCTGCTGAACCCCCGCCCCGCGGGTGCGGAGGAGGGGATGCGGACGCTGCACCACGCGGCCAAGGCCAAGCGGGTGATCCACCTCTACATGGCCGGTGGCGCCTCGCACCTGGAAACCTTCGACTACCGGCCCAAGCTCGGCGAGATGAACGGGCAGCCGATGCCGGAGTCCTTCACCAAGGGCCAGCCCATCGCGCAGCTCCAGGGCGCCAAGCTGACGTGCTTCGCGCCGCAGGTGAAGTTCCAGCGCTACGGGAAGAACGGCGTGGAGATGTCCGAGCACTTCCCGAAGCTCGGCGCCGTCTCCGATGAAGTCTGCATCGTCCGATCGCTCGTGACGGAGCAGATCAACCACGACCCGGCCCACACGTTCATGAACACGGGGACCTCGATCTCCGGCCGCCCGAGCATGGGCTCGTGGCTCTGGTACGGGCTGGGGGCCGACTGCGACAACCTCCCGGGCTTCGTGGTCCTCACCTCCAACGGCCGCGGCGGGCAGAACCAGCCCATCGCGACGCGGCAGTGGTCGAGCGGCTTCATCCCCTCGAAGTTCCAGGGGGTGCACTTCCGCTCGCAGGGCGAGCCCGTGCTCTACCTGGGCAGCCCGGCCGGCGTGAACGCCGGGCGGCAGCGGGACGTGATCGATTCAGTGGACGCCCTCAACCGCCTCCACCAGGATTCCGTGGATGACCCCGAGATCGCGACGCGCATCAGCCAGTACGAGATGGCGTTCAAGATGCAGACGAGCGTCCCGGCCCTCATGAACCTCTCCGACGAGACCGAAGAGACGCTGAAGCTCTACGGCACCAAGGGGGCCGACGGCTCCTTCGCGGCGAACTGCCTGCTGGCCCGGCGCCTGGCCGAGCGCGGCGTCCGCTTCATCCAGCTCTACCACCGCGACTGGGATCACCACGGCAACATCAAGAACGACATCAAGCTCAAGTCCGAGGAGGTCGACGGCCCGGCGGCGGCGCTCATCACCGACCTCAAGCGCCGCGGCATGCTCGACGACACGCTGATCCTCTACGGCTCCGAGTTCGGCCGCACCCCGATGGCGCAGGGCAACGGCCGCGACCACCACATCAAGGGCTTCTCCTGCTGGATGGCGGGCGGCGGCGTGCAGGGCGGCCTCATGCACGGCTCCACCGACGATCTCGGCTACAACGCGGAGCAGGACGTCGTCCACGTCCACGACCTGCACGCGACGATCCTCCACCTGCTGGGGATCGACCACAAGCGCCTGACCTACAAGTTCCAGGGCCGCGACTTCCGCCTCACCGACGTGCACGGCAACGTGGTGAAGAAGATCCTCGCGTAGCCCGGCCGGGGGCGTAGTATTAGAGACGATGAAGGCGTCTCTCCTCGCGCTGCTCGCGGCCTTCGCGATCCCCGCCGTCCCCGCCGGCGACAAGGACAAGCTCCGCCAGGCCCTCGGGGACGACGCGCTCGCGGGGGCCTGGATCTACGACGACCTCGAGACCGGCATCGCCGAGGCCGCCCGGGTCCGCAAGCCCCTCATGGTCGTCCTGCGCTGCGTCACCTGAAAAGCCTGCCGCACGATCGACCGGCAGGTTGCCGGCCGCCAGGACCCGGAACTCGCCAAGGTCATGGACCGCTTCGTCTGCGTCCGCATCGTCCAGGGCTGGGGCCTGGACCTCTCGCTCTTCCAGTTCGACTGGCGGCAGACCTGGATGGTCTTTCTGATGAATGCCGACCGCGCCCTCTACGGGCGCTACGACGCGCGGCAGGCCGACGACCTGGTCGGGTTGCGCAAGGCCCTTGAAGGCGCGCTGGAACTCCACGAGCAGTGGCCCGCGAACAAGGCGGAGCTGGCGGGGAAGATCGGCCCGGCGCCCCGCTGGAAGGTCCCGGAAGACCTCCCCGCGCTCCAGGAGAAGGGCAAGCCCCGGCCCGTCGTCGGACGGGACGGCTGCATCCACTGCCACAATGTGCTCGAGGGCACGACGAAATCGTACAAGGCCCTCGGCGAGCCGATCCCGGAACGCTACAGCGCGCCGTATCCCACGCCGCAGCGCGTCGGCATCATGCTCTCGACCCGGGAGCGGGCCACCATCACCGACATCGACCGCCACAGCCCCGCCGAGAAGGCCGGGCTGAAGGAAGGGGACCGCATCGTCCGCTTCGGCGGCCAGCCCGTCCTCTCGTGGGCGGACGTCCAGTGGGTCCTCTACATGAACCCCGACCCGGACCCGATCCGGGTCGACGTCGAGCGGGACGGCAAACCCGCGACCGCCACCCTCATGCTCCCGGCCGGCTGGCGCACCCGCTGAGCCATCCCGGGGCGTAACAAACCCTTCCGAACCCCCTCTATCCCTATGAAGACGAGCGCTCCCGGCGGGGGCAGGCCCGTGGGTCTCTTGTCGTACCGAACCCGTTCTGAGGCAGTGGTTTTCCCCCTTAAGGAGGTTCCGAATGGACCAGCCCCCCCGATCCTCGGGCCGCGTGAAGCCGGCCATTCTGCTGTGGGCGCTCGGCGTCCCCATCCCCATCGTGATCCTCATCCTGCTGTTCTCGCGGGGGTGCTAGCGGTCCGATTTGGTTGGATGGTTTTTTCGAAGGAGACGGATATGAAACAGCTTCTTGCCCTGGCGGGAATCCTGGCGCTCCTGGCCGCCTGTTCGAGTGAGCAGAAGTCCCCCTCCAGCAAGAGCGATGCGGGCACCGGCCTCAACACGATCGAGAGGAAGTACAGCAAGCCCGCGTCGGACACCTACGACGCCGCCGTCGCCGCCGTGAAGAGCTTCGACCTCACCGTCGACAGCGACCGCCACGACGAGATGGGCGGCACAGTCGTCGGCCACCGCGCCGACGGCCGCAAGGTCACCGTCACTGTCGCCGCCGTCGACAAGAACAACAGCCGCGCCTCGGTCCGCGTGGATCCGGGCGACGCCAAGATGGCGCAGATGGTCCACGAGCGGATGGCCGACAAGCTCGGCATGGGCACCGCGAAGCCCGCGCTGCTGGGCGGCAACAGCGAGAACTTCCCGTACGACGCCGACCTGAAGGCCGGCACGGACGCCGCCGAGCGCGCCGTCCAGGCGATGGGCTGGACCGTCACCGGCAAGGAGGTCAAGAACGACTGGGCCCGCATCGACGCCCGGGACGAGAACTCCAACCCGGTGTCGTTCAAGGTCGAGCGCGTCAACGACCGCACCTTCCCCCTCAAGGTCACGTTCACCGCGGGCAAGGGGAAGACGGACGACAGCAAGACGATGATCGCCAAGATGCACGATGAGTTCGACCGCCAGATCGGGGGCCACGTCAAGTAGCGGAAGGAGAAGCCTATGTCGGACACCAAAGTCGTCGCGAAGACTCCGATGCAGATGCTCCAGCGGGACCACAAGATCGTCAAGGAGCTGTTCTCCCAGTACGAGAAGCTCGGCGACGACGATCTGGACGAGAAGGACCGCCTCTGGAGACAGCTCAACGAAGAGCTGACCATCCATGCGGAGATCGAGGAACGGCTCTTTTATCCCGCCGTCCGCGACGTCCGAACGGACGAGGCGGAGGACCTGATCAACGAGGCCATCGAGGAGCACCGCGTGGTCAAGACGCTCCTCGAGGAAATGTCCAACGCCGAGGTCGGGGACGACGTGTTCGACGCCAAGATGAAGGTGCTGCGCGAGAACGTCCTGCATCATGCGGAAGAAGAGGAGAAGGAGATCTTCCCCCAGGCGAAGAAGCTCTCCAAGGACGCCCTCGACAGCCTCGTCATCGAGATGGAGACCATGAAGGACGACCTCGAGGACAAGGACATCGAGTAACCGGATTCCGGGGAGGCGCAGACCCGCAAGGGCCTGCGCCTCCCGGAGTCCTCTTTCTTATGACGGCTCGAGAAGGACGGCACCACGACCCGCGGCGGCTCAGCCGGAGCAAACCCGGCCGGAGCGAGATCCAGGACGACGCGCCGACGCTGCCGCCCGCCCTCCCGTCGAACGACAACCGCGAAACCGTCGGCGACTACCGCCGTACCCAGGGCCTCAAGCATCCCGCCCCGTCCCGCCGCACGCTCCGCAAGCGGGCCCTGCGGGCCCGCAGCGCCATGCCCCCGGGCAGCGAACCCCGCCACTGAGCCCGCGAAGCGCCTCCGCCCGCCGACGTGTTAACATTACATGACCTTGAGACTCCTGCTCTGCCTGCTGGCGCTCCTTCCGCAAGAACCCAAGTCCGCCCCGGGCGTCGACATGGACTACGGGTCCTTCTTCTCGTCGACGCTGAGCCGCGGCAAGTCGGACAAGGATGCCGACATCCTCTCCTACAAGGCCATCACCGTGAAGGTCGGCAAGGACGCCGCGCTGAGCTTCGACACCGACCTGCTCCGGATGGCCGCCGGCTGGACGGGCGGCTTCCTCGACCTCTCCGAGACCCACCTCAGCACGTCGAAGGGCAAGTGGCCCACGCGGCCCGGCGCCGCGCTCAAGTTCGCGACCCGGCCCGGCCCGGGCTGGGCGAAGGGGGACGACCTCAAGGACCCTCGCCCCGAGCGGCGCGGTCCGCTCCCGAAGGATTGGGGACAGTACCGCGGCCTTTACGTCGACGGCGACAAGGTCGTGTTCTCCTACACGGTGGGCGGCTGCCCGGTCCTGGAGATGCCGGGCTTCCTCGAGGCGGGCGCCGCGACCGCCTTCACGCGCACGTTCAACCTCGGGCCCTCGACGGCCCCGCTCCGGCTGCTGGTCTATGACGAAGACACGCCCGGCCACGTCGACGTCGGCCTGGCCGCGGCGCCGGGCACCGCGACGCTGGAGAAGGCGGGGGCGGCTGCGATCCACCTGAAGGTCCCGCCGCACGCCGCGCCCGTGCGCTTCATGCTCATTCTCTGGATCGCCGGGAAGGGCGACCTGTCCGCCGTGAAGCAGATCCCCGACCTCGCGGCCCACTGCAAGGGCGGCCCGGCCCGCTGGGCCCCGGCGGTCGTCACCAAAGGGACGACGGGCAAGGAGGAGGGGCCGTACGCGGTCGACACGCTCACGCTGCCGGACCAGAACCCCTGGAAATCGTGGATGCGGATCTCGGCGCACGACTTCTTCTCCGACGGCCGCGCCGCGATCTGCACCTGGAGCGGCGACGTCTGGGTCGTGTCGGGGATCGACGAGAAGCTGGAGGCGCTCTCGTGGAAGCGCTTCGCGACCGGGCTCTACGAGCCGCTGGGATTGCGCATCGTCGACGACACGGTCTACGTCCTCGGGCGCGACCAGATCACGCGGCTTCACGACCTGAACGGCGACGGCGAAGCGGACTTCTACGAGAGCTTCAACAACCTCGGCGTCACCATGCCCAGCTACCACGGGTTCCACTACGACCTGCAAACCGACCGCGCCGGGAACTTCTACTACCTGGTCGGCGGAAACCACATGGACCCCGAAACCCCGCTCCACAACTGCCTGCTCCGGGTGTCGAAGGACGGATCGACGATCGAATCCCTCGCGACGGGGTTCCGCGCGACGAACGGGATGGCGATCGGCCCCAACGACGAGATCACGTGCGCCGACAACGAGGGCAACTGGATCCCGAGTTCGCGCATCAACTGGGTGAAGAAGGGCGGGTTCTACGGATGGGTCAGCGACCCGGCCCACACGAATGCCGCCCATCCGGCGCCGAAGCATGGCGAGCCTGAGCCGCCGCTCTGCTGGATCCCCAAGCCGCAGGACAATTCGTCGGGCGGCCAGGTCTGGGTCACGAGCGATCGCTGGGGTCCTTTCCAGGGACACCTGCTGCACACGTCCTATGGGACGGCATCGCTCTTCCACGTCCTGACCCAGGCGGTGGGGGACACGATGCAGGGCGCGGTCGTCCAGTTCCCCCTCAAGTTCGCCAGCGGCATCATGCGCGCGCGCTTCAGTCCCGTCGACGGCCAGCTCTACGTCTCCGGCCTGCGCGGCTGGCAGACGGCGGGCGCCCGCGAGGGCTGCCTGCAGCGGGTGCGCTACACGGGGAAGCCGCTCCGCACGCTGCTCGGGATGAAGGTGTCGAAGGGCGCGATCGAGCTCACGTTCAGCGATCCGCTCGACCCCGAGACCGCGAACGACCCGGACAGCTACGCGATCCAGCAGTGGAATTACGTGTGGTCCGAGAAGTACGGCTCGCCGGATGTCTCGGTCGCAGACCCGAAGAAGAAGGGTCGCGACCCGGTCGAGGTGAAGTCCGCGAAGCTTGCGGCCGACGGCAAGACCGTCCGCCTGGAGATCCCGGAGCTGAAGCCGGTCATGCAGATGGGCATCAAGGTCCGCCTCCGGAGCGCCGACGGGGCGGCCGTGGCCCTGGAAGTCTACGGCACGATCAACAAGGTGCCGTGATGGACGTTCTGCTCGCGGCCCTGCTCGTCGTCACGGCCCAGGAGGCGCCGCAGAAGCTCAAGTTCCAGGTCGAGCACCTGAACCTGGAGACCAAGAAGGCGGCGCCCCTCAAGGCCGACGAGGCGAAGTCGTTCGCGGCCGAGCTCAAGGAGATGCCGGCCGTCCAGGATGCGAGCTGCACCGAGACCACGGCCACGCTCACGCTCAAGCCCGACGCGACGCTCCGCTGGACCGAGCTCAAGGCGGCGGGGAAGAAGACGCTGAGCTACGACGGCGGGAAGCCGGTAATCGTCTTCAACACCCTGAAGCTCGAGGGTCGCGTTACGGTCACGCTGCACGTCGAGAAGAACGCGGACAAGGTGGCCGACGCGCTCAAGGGGCTCGGCTTCCAGGATGTGACGGCCAACGGGGAGGACTACGACGCGAAGGTGAAGAGCCCCGTGGACGTCGTGACCCTCGTGAAGGCGGTGGCGAAGAAGACGGGCGTGGAATACAAGGTCTTCGAAATATTCAAAGACGTCGTCTGGCACGCGCCGCCCATGTCAAAATAGGGGCGGATGAGCGACACCCCCCGCTTCCGGCTCAGCTACCGCGTCAGCCTGATGGTCGCGATCCCCGGGCTGGTCGTGCTTCTGAGCGGCCTCATCATCCTCCAGAGCTACCTGACGACCACCCGGGAGGTGGAGGAACTGGCGCACTCGCTCTTCCGCGACCTTTCCCGGCAGGCGTTCCACCGGACCCGGGACCACCTCAGCGCCGCGCGCGACATGGTCACGCTCCTGCAGGACCTCTCCGACCAGGGTCGCCTGAGCGAGGACCGGAAGGCGCTGGGCGGGGAGCTGCTGGCCGCGCTGCGCTCGAACGCCGACTACACCTGGGTGAGCTACAGCGACGAGGCGGGCGCCTTCACGGGCGCCTACCGCGCCTCCGACGGCTCGCTGCTGGTCAATGCGAGCTGGATCATCAGCGGGAAGACGAAGATGGAGGAGTTCACCGTCTCGCGGGACGGGACCTGGACCCTGGCCCGAACCAGCGACGACTACCTCTATGATCCCCGGACGAGGCCGTTCTACACCCGAGCGATGCAGGCGAAGCAGCCCATCTGGACGCCGCCCTACGTCTTCTTCGGGCAGGAGATTCCGGGGATCACCTACGCGGCGCCGCGCCTGGACCGGCAGAAGCGCGTCGTCGGCGTCTTCAGCGTCGACTTCGACCTCAATCGCCTCTCCGAGCTGATGCGCCAGGTGTCCGGGACCGGAAACGGCACGACCTTCATGTTCACGCCCGACGGGACGCTGCTCGCGCACCCGGAGGTGAAGTGCGTCGAGTGCGAAGGGAAGGAAGGCCGGCTCCTGAAGATCTCCGACGTGAGCGACCCGGTGCTGCGCTCCTACGCGGAGGCCGCGAAGCACGTGGACATGACGCCGGCGCCCGCGAGCGTCGCCGACCAGAACGTCCGGCGCCTTTCCTTCAGCGCCGATGGGAAGCACTACCTCGGGGCGGGGACCGCGTACCGGGTCAACGACGAGCTCTCGATCGTCGTCGGGCTGGCCGCCCCGGAGTCGCTCTTCCTCGGCCCCTTCGAGCAGAACCTGCGCTCGGCGCTGATGCTGGCGCTGGCGGTCCTGGCGGCCGGCTTCGGGGTGGCGCTGCTCTTCGCCAACACGGTCGCCCGGCCGCTGCTGGAGATCGCGGGCCAGATGAACCGCGTCGCGGAGTTCGACCTGCGCGAGCCGGCGGCGGGGCGTTCGCTCTTTCGCGAGATCGACCGCATGGAGCGCGCCCTCAACGGCATGATCCGAAGCCTGAGCTCGTTCGCCGCCTACGTCCCGCGCGACCTCGTGAAGCGGCTGGTCACCACCGGCGAGGCCGCGCGGCTCGAGGGGCGCACGAAGCGGGTCACGATCCTCTTCTCGGACGTCGCCGGCTTCACGTCGCTCTCGGAGCGCCTGGCGCCGAACGAGCTGGTCCAGAAGCTGGGCGACTACCTGTCGGAGATGGCAGGCGTCATTGCGTCCGAGCGGGGCACGGTCGACAAGTTCATCGGCGACGGTGTGATGGCGTTCTGGAACGCGCCGGAGGACCAGGCGGACCACGAGGTCCGCGCGGTGCGCGCCGCGATGGCCTGCCAGAGGCGGCTCGCGGAGCTGCGGTCGCGTCCGCGGGACGCGGACCGGGCGCTGCCCACGCGCATCGGCCTGGCCAGCGGCGAGGTCGTGGTGGGCAACATCGGCAGCCCCGACCGGATGAACTACACCGTCGTGGGCGACACCGCGAACCTCGCGTCGCGCCTCGAGGCCCTCAACAAGGCCTACGGGACGTCGATCCTGATCTCCGACGAGACGGCGGCGGCGGTCCGGGAGTCGATCCTCTGCCGGCCGGTCGACGTCGTGGCCGTCGTGGGGAAGGAGCAGGGCGTGAAGGTCTGGGAGCCGCTCTGCCCGGTGGACGACGCTTTCGCGCCGACCCAGACGGCGCTGGCGGCCCTAACGGCGCAGGCCCTGCAGGCCTACCTGGGTCGAGACCTGGAGACGGCGTCCAAGCTCTACCGCCGGATGAGCGAGGGCAACCCGGAGGATCCGGTGTCGGCCGTCATGGCGGCCCGCTGCGAGGAACTCCTGAAGACGGGCCTCCCCGAGGACTGGTCCGGCGTCACGAAGATCCGCCACAAGTAGGGCTGGTTGATTCTTCGCCCTTGCTACCGGGTTTTTCGCCAAGAGGAAATGATGGGAAGCACCGAAGCTTTCGGCGGGCACTGTATTGATATATGTAGGGGCGCGGGATCAGCGGGGCTGTGGGAGAACTCATGAATCTCAAATTCTTGCTCGGCAGCCTGATCGCCGCGTCGTTCGGCCTGGCGGGCGCCGAGGATGAGCAGGAGAGCAAGTCCCTCGTCCCCATTCCCGAGCGGATCCTCTTCAACCGCGACATCCGGCCCATCCTCTCCGAGAACTGCGTCAAGTGCCACGGCCCCGCCGCGCAGGCCCGCAAGGGCAACCTCCGCCTCGACCAGAAGGAATCCGCCTACGCGCCGGCCGAGTCGGGGAAAATCGCGCTGGTCCCGGGCGACCTGAAGAAGAGCGAGCTCTGGGTCCGCATCGCGACCAACGACGCGGAGGACAAGATGCCTCCGCGGAAGTCGGGCAAGAAGCTGACGACCCGCGAGGTCGCGCTCCTGAAGCGCTGGATCGAACAGGGCGCGGTCTGGCAGGGCCACTGGGCCTTCGTGCCGCTCGAGAAGCCCGCCGAGGCCAAGACGAAGGACCGCGGCTGGGCCCGCAACCCCATCGACGCGTATATCCTCGCGCGCCTCGAGGAGGAAGGCCTGCGCCCCTCTCCCGAAGCCGACCGCGCCACGCTCGCGCGCCGCCTCACCCTCGACCTCAGCGGCCTGCCGCCCACGACGGCGGAGGTCGACGCCTTCGTCAACGACAAGTCCCCCAACGCCTACGAGAAGCTGGTCGACCGCCTGCTCGCCTCTCCCCGCTACGGCGAGCACATGACGCGCTTCTGGCTCGACCTCGCCCGCTACGGCGACACGCACGGCCTCCACCTCGACAACTACCGCGAGATCTGGCCCTTCCGCGAGTGGGTCATCCGGGCCTTCAACGACAACGTGCCCTTTGACCGCTTCGTGACGGAACAACTGGCCGGCGACCTGCTCGAGAACCCCACGCTCGATCAGCAGGTGGCCAGCGGCTTCAATCGCTGCCACGTCACGACCAGCGAGGGCGGCTCGATCGAGGAAGAGGTCTACTGCCGCAACGTCTTCGACCGCACCGAGACCTTCGCGCAGGTCTTCCTGGCCCTCACGTTCACCTGCGCCCGATGCCACGACCACAAGTTCGACCCCGTCACCCAGAAGGAGTACTACCAGCTCTTCGCGTTCTTCAACAGCATGGACGGGCAGGAAATGGACGGGAACAAGAAGGACCCCGTCCCGGTCGTGAAGGTGCCGGCGCCGGATCAGGCGAAGGAACTGGCCGCCTTCCGCGAGGCCGCGGCGAAGCTGGAGGCGAAGATCGACGCCCCGCTGCCGGACCTCGATGCGGGGCAGCCCGAGTGGGAGAAGAAGCTCGCCGTCCGCCTGGCCGCCCAGTGGAAGGTCCTGGAGGGCCTCCAGGTCACGACCGACAGCGGCCTCCGCCAGGGGGCCGACAAGGCCGTCTCGGCGGCCGACGTCCGGCTGGACTACGAGGTCACGGCCAAGATCGCCGACGAGGAGGTCCACGCGATCCTCCTCGAGGTGCTGCCGCCCGCGGCGGCCGACGCGCCGTCGGCCTTCACCCTGAGCGAGGTGGAAGGCAGCTTCAAGGGCGAGAAGGTGACCTTCCGCGGCGCCCACTCGTGGAGCGCGACCCCCGATCCCAACACGAAGAACCTGATCGACGGCAAGATCGACGCCGGCTGGAGCGGCGACGCCAAGAAGAAGCCCGCGATCGTGCTGCTGCCCTCGAAGCCCCTCGCCGGCGGCGAGCTCCACCTCCGGCTTTCCCACCGCGGCGCCCACGCGAAGCAGCCGACCCCGAAGTTCCGGCTCTCGGTGACGACCGACGGGGATCTCGTGAACGGCGGGCTGCCCGTGACCGAGGGGCCCTGGCACTCCCTGGGCAGCTTCCCCACGGCGGACGGCAACGTGGCGTTCACGACCGAGTTCGGGCCCGAGAAGGGCGTTGACCTCACCAAGCCGGTGGGCGAGCTCAAGTGGACCGAGCGGAAGGAGTACACCCCGGGCGGGAACAACTCCTACCCGCCGGGCGTCGGCGCGTCCTTCGTCGCCCACACGATCACGGCGGCGTCCGCCCGCCGCATCTCGCTCAGTGTGTCCTCCGATGACGCGATCCAGATGTGGGTGAACGGCTCGGTCGTCCTCGCCCGGAACGTGAAGCGCACGTTCCGCGAGTACGACGCGAACAAGCTGATCGTCGATCTGGAGAAGGGCGAGAACCAGATCCTGATCAAGTTCTCCAACTACGGCACCACCAAGGACGTCCACAAGTTCTTCCTCAAGCTACTCGAGGATCAGCCCCTCGACCTGGCGCGCGACGCCGCCGAGGCGCTCGCCGTGGCCGCCGAGAAGCGCAACGACGCCCAGAAGGCGACGCTGCGCTCGCGCTACCGCCGCGACGCGTGGCCCGAGTGGAAGCCGCTCTCGCGCGAGCTCACGCAGATCCGCGGGAACGAGAAGGTCCTCCTGGACCAGGTGCCCACGACGCTCGTGTTCAAGGAGAAGGCGGCCCCCCGGGACTCCTTCGTCCTCAAGCGCGGCGAGTACGACAAGAAGGGCGACAAGGTCGGCCGCGGCATGCCCGCCGCGCTGCCCGCGCCCGCGAAGGACCTGCCGATGAACCGGCTGGGCCTGGCGAAGTGGCTCCTGAACCCGGCCCATCCGCTGACCGCCCGCGTCGCGGTCAACCGCTTCTGGCAGCAGTGCTTCGGCACCGGGATCGTGAAGACGTCGGAGGACTTCGGCCTCCAGAGCCAGCCGCCGTCCCACCCCGAGCTGCTCGACTACCTCGCGAGCCAGTTCATCGCCGACGGCTGGGACGTGAAGACGTTCATGAAGCGGATGCTGATGTCCGCCACGTACCGCCAGAGCTCGAGGATGACGCCGGAGCTGGTCCGCCGGGACCCCGACAACCGGCTCTACGCCCGCGGCCCGCGCTACCGCCTCGACGCCGAGATGGTGCGCGACGAGATCCTTCATGTCAGCGGACTCCTGGTCGAGCAGCTCGGCGGGCCGAGCGTGAAGCCGCCCCAGCCCGAAGGCCTCTGGGAGGCGGTCGGCTACACCGGCTCGAACACCTACCGCTTCGTGCGGGACTCGGAGCCGCAGAAGGTCTTCCGCCGCAGCATGTACATCTTCTGGAAGCGCACCTCCGCGCCTCCCCAGATGACGCTCTTCGACGCCCCATCCCGCGAGGCCTGCATCGCGCGGCGCGAGCGGACCAACACGCCCCTGCAGGCGCTCTTCCTCATGAACGAGCCCCAGTGCTTCGAGGCGGCCCGCCACTTCGCCCAGAAGGCGATCCGGGAGGGCGGCGCGACGCCCGAGGAGCGCGCCGACTGGATGTTCCGCCGCGCGCTGCTGCGCGCCCCGGCCCCGCAGGACGTCGCGGACCTGGTCGCCGTCTTCCGCGGCCAGTTCGAGACCTACTCGAAGGACCCCGAGAGCGCCAAGAAGATGATCTCCTTCGGCGACCTGCCGCCGGACGCGGCGATCCCGCCCGCCGAGCTGGCCGCCTGGACGCTGGTGGGCAACGTCATCCTGAACCTGGACGAGTTCCTCAACAAGAGGTAGCCATGGAACCCATCGAGAACATCACCCGGCGCCGCTTCTTCCGGATGTCGACGGCCGGCGTCGGCTCCGTCGCGCTGGGCTCGCTGCTCTCGCGCCAGGCGGGGGCGCAGGAGATCGCGCCGCACTTCGCCCCGAAGGCGAAGCACCTCATCTACCTCTTCATGAACGGCGGCGCGTCGCAGATGGACCTCTACGACTACAAGCCGAAGATGGAGGAGATGTTCGACAAAGACCTGCCCCCCTCGATCATCAACGGGCAGCGGCTGACGACGATGACGTCGGGCCAGGCGCGCTTCCCGGTCGCGCCGAGCATGTTCAAGTTCAAGCAGCACGGCCAGTCGGGCGCGTGGATCAGCGAGCTGCTGCCGAACATCGCGAAGCACGCGGACAAGATCTCGTTCATCAAGTCGGTGCACACCGAGGCGATCAACCACGACCCGGCGGTGACCTACATCTGCACCGGTGCGCAGATCCCCGGCAAGGCGAGCCTGGGCTCCTGGCTCTCCTACGGCCTGGGCAGCGAGAACGACAATCTGCCGTCCTTCATCGTGATGACGCCCTCGTGGAGCGCCAAGCGCGAGGCGCAGGCGCTCTACAACCGCCTCTGGGGCTCTGGCTTCCTGCCCACCCGCTACCAGGGCGTCTGGTTCCGCCTCAAGGGCGACCCGGTGCTCTACCTGTCCGACCCGCCGGGCGTCAGCCGCGAGACGCGGCGCCAGATGCTCGAGGCGGTGGTGCGCCTCAACGCGCGCGAGTACGCCCAGGACGGCGACCCCGAGACGCAGGGCCGCATCGCGCAGTACGAGATGGCCTTCAAGATGCAGTCGTCGGTGCCCGACCTGGTCGACTTCTCGAAGGAGCCCAAGCACATCCAGGACCTGTACGGGCCCGACCTGAACAAGCCCGGGACCTTCGCGCAGTCGGCGATCCTGGCGCGCCGCATGATCGAGCGCGGCGTCCGCCAGGTGCAGATCTTCCATCGCGAGTGGGACCACCACGGCAACCTGCCGACGGACCTGCGCCACCAGACCAGCGACGTCGACCAGCCCATCGCGGCGCTGCTGACCGACCTGGAGATGCGCGGCCTGCTCGACGAGACCCTCGTGGTCTGGGGCAGCGAGTTCGGCCGCACGGCGTACTGCCAGGGCAAGCTGACGCGGAGCGATTACGGCCGCGACCACCATCCGCGCTGCTTCGTCCACTGGTTCGCGGGCGCCGGCATCAAGCCCGGCGTCACGCACGGCGAGACCGACGACTTCAGCTACAACATCGTCAAGGACCCGGTCCACATCCGCGACATCAACGCGACGATCCTGCACCTGATGGGCATGGACCATAAGCGGCTGATCTACAAGTTCCAGGGTCTGGACCAGCGCCTGACGGGCGTCGAAGAGGAGGCCAAGGTCGTCAGCTCGATCTTGGCTTAGGGCGCGGCCGGCCGTACAATCCGGCCGATGTCCCCTCAGGACCTCTTCGCGCGCTTCGACGCGTCCTACGAGTCGTTCGAGAACTCGATGCTCGGGCCCGAGTTCCCGGCGGAGCTCGACCTGGTCAGCCGCCTCTGGTTTCGCTGCGGCTACCGGCCCGGGATCGGCGCGTACCTGAACTTCTTCCTGCTTCGCGACTTCATCACGACGCACGACACGAACTACCCTCCGCGCTTCAAGACCTTCAAGTCGATGGCCACGTCGTTCTACATGACCGACCTGTTCATCCGGGACGTCACCGACTCGGGCGCGAAGCCCACGGGCGGCATCTCGAACCCCAAGGTCCGGGACCTGCTGCAGCAGATCCAGAAGCGCCACCAGAACGTGAAGATCCCCACCTGGATGCAGACCTACTTCGGGTTCAGCCTGCTCGAGAACGTCGAGAAGCAGTGCGCGCCGCTCACGGACGACGAGAAGCGCCTCCACCTGGCCTACATGGCCAAGACCTACCGGATCATGGGGATGCCGTTCTCGGAGAAGCGGGACCTGATGGAGCAGTTCAGCCGCCGGATCGAGGAGGAGCAGGCCGCGGTCACGGAGAACGTCCCGCGCCACTCGGTGAACATCCTCCGGCTGGGCGAGATGATCGACGTCTCGTCCGGGCCGGACTCGATCCTCCCGATGCTGCCTCCGAGGACCCGGGCCGTCTTCGAGCCCCTCTATCCCAAGGTGCGGCCCGGCTGGCTCCGCTGCCGTTGGAACCGGGTCCTCGGCAAGCTCCTGATCCCCAAGGCGCTGGGGGTTCCCCGCAAGGCCGTGCCCTTCGCGGGTTGAGCCTCGCCCCCCCATCGAAAAGTTGAAAAATTCCTTCCATCTGCCAGAATCCAGGCGGGATGGGAGAATCGGACAGCGCCTCGGATGCGGGCGGGCTTGCCGGGAAGTTGAAGGCGGGCCTCGCCTGGTTCAACCGGCAGTCCGAGAACACCCGGATCGGGTTGCTCGTCGGGGCCAGCATCATCGGCCCGATCGGGCTGATCGCCCTCTACAGCTTCCTCTCCGACCACCTGGTGGCCATCCTCGTCGGTTTCGCCTCGTTGGGATTCCTGTCGTCGCTGGGCGGGCTGATCTTCTACCTTCGGTTGAGGAAGCAGGCCGCCGCGCCGGGGGAGCCGGAGTCCAAGCAGGGCGAGATCGGGTTCAGGGACCCGACCCCGCCGCCGGCGCCCGCGCCCGTGCCGGTCGGCGTGCCCTCCGCCCCCAGACCCCTCAAGGAGCGGCTCGCCCCATTCCATCGAAGCTTCACGTGGCCGGCCCTCATCACCATGCTGCTCTACCTCTTCCTCTGCTGGCCGGTCGGCGTGATCGCCAACCTGATGTGGCTCTCCGAAGCGGAGGGAGTCTATCGCAACACCGGATCGTCTCCTCCGGGCCGGGGCTGTCTGAAGCTGCTGGGAGTGGTCTTCATCCTGGTCCCCTTCGTCCTGATCGTCGTGGCCGTCCTGGTCGGCTACCTCCAGAGCCAGGGCGTGCCGGTCATCAAAGTAAGAGAATAAGTCCCCTCCGCCGGGCCGCACTTCCCGATTCGAAATTCTCATTTTTTCATGCTCCCGACGAAGCATCGTCCTCTAATTGGGTAGAGACCCATGGAGCCGAGTGAGGATCCCGTCCTCGTCCGGCGAGCGCAGGCGGGCGACCGCACCGCGTTCGAGGAGCTGATCCGCGCCCACGCGCGGCTGGTCTGGGCCTCCGTTTACGGCTGGGTGCGCGACCCGGCGTGGACGGAGGACCTGGTGCAGGAGACGTTCCTGCGCGCGTGGGAGGCGATCCGCGAGCTGAAGCAGCCGGAGGCCTTCCGAGGCTGGCTGCTGACGATCGCGCGGCGCCTGGCCTGGCGCCAGGCCGAGGTGGCGGGACGCATGGACGTGGTGCCGGCCGTGCCCGACCGGATCGGGCCGGTCGACGCGGACGATCCTGAGGAGGCCCGCGAGGAGGTCCAGAAGGCCCTTGCGCGCCTGCCGGAACGCTACCGCGTGCCGGTCACGCTCCATTTCCTCAACGGCCTGGAGTACGGGGCGATCGGGAAGTTGACCGGATTGGCGAACGGGTCTCTGCGCGGGCTCGTCGCCCGCGGCGTCGCGAAGCTGCGGGCCGAGCTCGCGCCCTGGTGGAGGAGTCGTCATGAACATCCATGAGCGGATGGAGTCGATTGCGGACCTCTACGTTGCGGGCGGCCTCGGGGCCGACGAGCGGCGCGAGGTCGACGCGCACGCGGCTGGCTGCGCGGCCTGCGCGGCCCTGCTCCGCGACGCGAAGGAATTCTCGGCCTGGGCCCGCGGCGCCATCGCGCCCGACGCTCCGCCGGCCGATCTCGAGGACCGTCTGATCACGCGCTTCCGCGCCGGTGGCCAGACGAAGAAGAGGAGGATCCCCGTGGGCAAACGCTTCCTGAGAGTCACCGGCTCGATCGCCGCCGCCGTGGGGCTGATCTTCCTGGGGAACGTGTTCAGCACGAGCGGCGCGATGGCTAACCTGAAGTCTCTCGAGGAGACGAACGCCACTATTGCCGACGACGCGATCACTCGGGGCGTCGAACATCTCGGGGCGGAGAGGGGTAGGCCGGCGAAGGGCGATGAGTTTGCCTACTACTTCAACCGCGACCTCGGGAGGGAAGGTCAGGACAAGACCCGAGCGACGTGGGCGGCCACGGTCGGCACCCCCCAGGTGGAAACCCTCAGCCTGGGCGAGGGCGGCGGAGGCGGAGGTCGCTACGGCGCGCGCTTCGGCGGACGGCAGATGCAGCAAGCTCCGGCCACGCCCCCGCCGCCCCCGGCGAAAGCGGGCGAGGCCACGGTCCTCTTCCCGGAGGCCAAGCGCGAACGAGAGAAGCTCGCGAAGCTGTCCGACAAGGACGATCTCCGACGCACGACGGAGTCGCTGGAGAAGGATGGCAAGCTGGCCGAGCAGCAGCCCCAGGAAATCCGGAAAATCATCCGGACGGGCGACGTCTCGCTCGAAGTCGATTCCTACGAGGCGACGTATACCAAGCTCTCGGACCTGATGACCGCCGAGAAGGGGCAGATCGCCGCCGCGAGCACCCAGAAGATGGCCAACGGCAAGATCCAGGCGACGGTCACCCTCCGCGTTCCGCCCGAGCGCTTCGAGGCCGTCCTGGCCAAGCTCAAGGAATTCGGCAGCGTCCGCAACCAGCGGATCGGGTCGGAGGACGTCACGAAGGCCTACATCGACCTCGAAACGCGCCTCAAGGGCAAGGAGATCCTCGCGGAGCGCCTCCGCAAACTCCTGGCTGAAGGGAAGGGCACGGTAAAGGAGCTCATGGAGGTCGAGGTCCAGCTCGGTGCGACCAACGAGGCCATCGAGCAGATCAAGGGCGAGATCAAGTACTACGACAACCTGGTCGGCCTCTCCACGATCACGCTGCGCCTCTCCGAGAAGGACCTCGGCCAGCCCTTCGAGTACGTGCAGTCGCTCCAGTCGAACATCGCCGTCACCGCCAAGGACCCGGACGACGCCTATGTGAAGGCCCAGAAGGAGATCACGGACGCCGGCGGCCAGGTCGTCGATTCGAAGATGACGCGGCAGAACGACGGCTCGTCGATCGGCACGATCCGCGGCCGCGTGGACGCCGAGAAGTTCCCGGCGCTGCGGGAGGCCCTCAAGAGGCTGGGCACCGTCACGAACGACACCGTGAACCAGCAGAAGACCGCCCGGGGCGGCCAGGAAGGGACGCCCAAGCCCGACGCCCCGCTCCGCAAGGAGCTGGCCGTCCTGGACTTCGCGGTCAATTCACCGCCGATCTTCGTCACGCGGCGCTCCCAGATCCTGGTCGAGACGGAGGCCGTCGACAGCGCGTACCAGAACGCCCGGCGGGCCGTCGAGGGCGCCGGCGGGAAGGTGGTGGACGGCAGCCTGACGGGCAGCGCGACCGGGAAGTCCGCGACCCTGCGGGCGCAGATCGACGCCGACAAGTTCGGCGCCCTGGTGGACTCCCTCAAGACGGCGGGCAAGGTCAAGAATGAGAACGTCAGCCAGTCGCTCCCGCCGGTCTCGCCCGAAGGAGGGCCGCAGCTGCTGCGGGAGCGGGCCGAGATCGAGCTGGCGCTGATGTCGCCCCCGCAGCTCATCGGCGAGGAGCACGGCATCGTGAAGATGATCCGGGACACCTTCGCCAACAGTTGGGCCGGCTTCCTCTGGTCCATGGAGAAGCTCTTCGTCGGGATCTCCCTGGCGGGCCCCTGGATCGTGGTCCTGCTGGGGGCCTGGCTCCTCTGGCGCCGCGCCCGCAAGAAGAAGGCGGCCCAGCCCACGACGTAAGCCCAGATTGGCCACGGAGCCCACGAAGCCCTCAGAAAAGTTCTGCTCTGCGGGCTCGGAGGGCTCTGTGGCCAATCCTTCCGAATTCTTGGGGAGATTTGACCCCCCGCCGTGTCGTACCTAAAGTAGTGGTTCGACCAGCTCACCACTAGCGGGATCGGCAAGCCGGGGGGATGATGAAGCTACTCTCGATCGCGATCCTGCTGTTTGCACTCCCACAAGACAAGGCCAAAGGCATCCAGGTCCTGGACGGCGCCGACGCTGTCGCGATGGGGGACACGCCCGCCTCGTTCAAGGGGAGCGCGACCCTCTCCAACGGCCGCATCTCCCTCGTGGTTCCGAAGAACGGGGCCGCGGCGGAGCTCCGCGGCGGGTCGGTCACGCGCGCCAAACTTCGGCTCCTGGGGGTCGAGACGCTCGATCGCGTCGCTCTGGTCGAGCACGGCAAGGGGGCCGCGACCCTCGAGATCGGCGGAAAGTCCCCGAAGGGCAGCGTCAACGCCAAGCTCAAGCTCAAGAAGGGCGAGGTCGGCGTCGAGGTCCAGCCCGGCGAGGGCGCCGAGAAGCTGCGCGTCGAAGTCCCGAGCCGCTTCATCGTCCTGCCCGATTTCTTCGCCGACGACATCGTCATCGACGCCCGGAAGATCCCCGCCGCTTCGGCCGAAATCCCGAGCGAGAACTTCCTGCTCCAGTTCGCCGGGAAGGGCGAAGCCATCGTCATGTCCGTCTTTGAGAACAAGGAGCAGGACGTGCGGCTCTCGCTGTCCGGTTCCGGCGACGCCCGCGTGTCGGACGCGTCGGAGATCGAGTTCGGCAAGAACCGGAAGGTCTGGGTCTCGCTGCTCGAAGGGCCGCAAATCTGGCATGAGAAGGACCTGAAGGCCGAGGACGCGGGGAAGACGCTGCCGCTCGACTGGAAGATGCCCTTCCGCGCCGCGTGGCGCTGCGACTTGACCCGCTCGAACGACCTGGCGGACAGCTGGGACATGCTCCTCCAGAAGGACAAGGACGGCGACTACATGAAGCCCAGCTGGATGGGCGCCGGGTCGGAGAAGCTCCCGGCCAATCGCAAGCGCTGGACTACCGTGCTGGGATCGTTCCTGTACCCGGTCTGGTCCGACCCGGACGGCGCCGGCTTCGTGCAGCCGCTCAAGCACGACCGCCTCGCCTTCCGCGGGCCCGCCCTGATCTACCCGGTCAACCGCACCGAAGGCACGCCCCTGGAGGTCTTCACGGTGATCGACCTGGTCCGCAACACGCTGGGCGCGGGCCCCTGCGAGTACCTGCTCGACCTCGAGGGCAACAAGTCGGAGTACAAGGGCCGCGCGACCTGCTCCTCGCGCGACAATCTGAAGCGGATCTACGGCGCGGGGGAGCAGAAGGCGAAGCGCGCCGAAGTCGACAAGATCCTGAACGACGCGCTCATCTTCGTGAAGCACATCCGCGGCCGGATCAGCCGCTACGTTGACTTCGGCCGGCAGATCCGCGAGTATCTGGCGAAGGAGAAGAAGGCGCATCCCGAACTGAAGGACGGGATCGTCGAGCTCGAGAAGATCGCCGAGGAGATCGACGCCCGCTACGCGGCGCGCGAGGACAAGATGAAGACGCCCGAGCACGTCGCCAAGATGAACGAGGACTTCCGTCGCGACGTGCTGGACTACGACGGGCCGGACGCGCTCGACCGCTGCACCAAGTACGCCCTGGCGCTCGTCGTGATCGGCGACAACCAGGACGAACTCTCGGGCGAGTGCCGCTGGGTGGTGAAGGCGCTCCGCCAGAAGGCCGGTCTCCTGATGGCCGCCGACCCGCGCCTCGCGCCCATCGCCGCCGAGATCCGCGCCCGCACCCAGGAAGCCTTGAAGAACCCCGCCGGACATGAAGGGAACCGCCATTGAGAAACGCCACGCTGATCGCCGCCCTCTGCCTGACCCTTGCGGCCTGTGACAAGGCCGAACCCGCGAAGACCACGCACGCGGACCCGGGCCTGCCGACCTTCTCGCCGGCCTCGGGCGGGAAGATGGTGCGGATTCCGTCCGGGCTCTACGTCGACGTGACGCCGGTCACGCAGGACGTCTACCAGAAGGTGGTGGGGGTCAATCCCTCGAAGCAGAAGAACCCCCAGGCTCCGGTGGCGGCCATGTGGACCGCCGCGGCCCGCTTCTGCAACAAGTGCTCCGAGGCCGAGGGCCTCGAGCCCTGCTACGACCTGAACACCTGGACCTGCAACGTCTCGGCCTCCGGCTACCGGCTTCCGACGGAGGCGGAGTGGGAGGAGGCGTGCCGGGCCGGCGGCAAGGGCCGCTTCCCGTTCGGGGACGACGCCTCGCAGCTCAGCCGCTACGCCTGGACGAGGGCGGATTCGGAGGGCAAGATCCGTCCCGTGGGCCAGAAGGAGCCCAACGCCTGGGGCATCTACGACATGCTGGGGAACGTCTGGCAGTGGACGAACGACTGGGCCGACGGGGAGCAGAAGAAGCGCGTCCTGCGGGGCGGCGCCTTCGACACGGACCCCGCCAAGCTCGAGGTATCCGCGCGCAAGTCGGAGCTGCCGACCTATACCGACGCGTGCTTCGGGGTCGACGCGAACGGCTTCCGTCGCGTGAAGAACTCCACGCTGCCGAAGGCCGGGACGCCGGTCGCGGTCGCTCCCACGCCGGAGCCGCCGCCGGAGGTGAAGAAGGATCCTCCGCCGCTGCCTCCCGATGCGCCCCCTGCCCAGGGCAAGACCATCCCCGGCCTGAAGGGGACCATCGTCTTCGTGAGCGACCGCAGCGGCGCCCTCGAGATCTGGCGCATGCACGCGAGCGGCAAGGGCGCGAAGCAGCTGACGAATGAGAAAACGCCGCACGCCGACCCGAAGTTCTCGCCCGACGGGAAGACGATCCTCTACACGGCGCTGAAGGGTGGATTCCCCGAGGTCTGGAGCATGAAGCGCGACGGCTCCGATCAGAAGAAGGTCACGGTCGGATCCCAGGGCAGCTGGTCGCCCGACGGGAAATCGATCGTGTTCATCCGGGAGAACCAGTGTTACACGCGCGATCTTGCGTCGGGCACCGAGAAGCGCCTGACCCCGGAGAAGTGGGAGCGCTGCGGCGTGCCCGCCTGGAGCCCGGACGGCAAGACCGTGGCGGTGGCGAGCCGCCACCTCGAGTCGATCGGCATCTTCCTCGTGGGCGTCGACGGCGCGTCGCAGCCGCAGCTCAAGACCGAGGAGGCCTGCTGCACGCCGGCCTGGTCGAAGGACGGCAAGCGGCTGCTCTGCCAGTCGGTGAAGGGGCACTGCTACCAGCTCGAGGCCGACGGGAAGAACTGGGAGCAGGTGACCTACGGCGCCGACGTCCAGCACGACGCCCGCTACTCCCCGGACGAGACGATGTTCGTCTACTGCCGGGCGCCGAGCCCCGAAGGGCCCTGGCAACTCTGCGTGAAGCTGTTCGACAGCGACACCTTCGAGTTCATGCAGCTCACCACCGAGGGCTCGAACTCGCTCCCGGACTGGCACGCTTCCGAAGACTAGGCTCCGGCTGAAAAAAAACGCCCCGCCGCGAGGCGGGGCGTCCTGTTTTTCGGTCGGGGGCTTACTTCGACCAGAAGTAGCTGGCCATGTCCATGAAGGACGTCGGCAACAGCTTGTACTTCTTCTTCTCGTCCTGCGTCTCGCGGATCAGGCCCTTCATCGGGATCGTCTCGACCTCCAGGCCGGCCAGGCGGACCATGTTGCCGAACTTGCTCTGGATGACGGCCTCCGCGGCGCAGACGCCGTAGCGGGTCCCCAGGATGCGGTCGTACGCGGCGGGCGAGCCGCCGCGCTGGAGGTGGCCGAGCGCGATGGCGCGGGCCTCGAAGCCCGTGCGCTTCTGGAGCTCGCCGGCCACGGCTTCGCCGACCTGCCCGGGCTGCAGCACCACGTTCTTGAAGCTGTCGTACTGCGCCTCGGCCGAGAGCGTCCAGCGGCCGGTGCCGTCCTTGACGACGTGCGGGGCGACCTCGATGCCCGAGATCTTCGAGCCTTCGGTCACGACCACGATGCTGTGCGACTTGCCGGTGGCGCGGACGCGCTTGAGGACGTCGCAGATCTCCTGGATGTCGACGGGCTTCTCGGGGACCGCGATGTAGTCGGCGGCGCTCGCCATGCCGCTATAGGCGCCGATCCAGCCGGCGTGGCGGCCCATGCACTCGACCACCATGATGCGGTGGTGGGACATAGTCGTGGAGCGCAGCGCGTCGATGGCGCGGGTGGCCTGCTCGACGCTCGACCAGAAGCCGAACGTGAAGTCGGTGCCGTTGACGTCGTTGTCGATCGTCTTGGGGACGCCGACGACGTTCAGCTTGTAGTCGCGGTAGAGGTAGTAGCCGATCTCGAGCGTGTCGTCGCCGCCGATCGCGACGAGAGCGTCGAGCTCGTGGCGCTTCCAGACCGCCAGGGCACGCGCGACGTGGTCGGGGGACTTGTAGAGGTTCGTCCGCGAGGTCCCGAGGATCGTGCCGCCCTCGTAGATGATCTCGCCGACGTTCTTCATGTCGAGGTCGACCTTGTGGTCGTCGCGGAGGCCGGCCCACCCGTCGACGAACCCGATGCACTTCCACTCCGTGGCCTTGTCATGGGCGAGGCGGGTGACGACGCCCCGGATGACGGCGTTGAGGCCGGGGGCGTCTCCGCCGCCGGTCAGGATCCCCACTTTTTTCATGGCGCTTGGTGCTCCCCAGAAAAGAAAACGGGGCCGATCCTACCAAAGTCGGGGGTCGAACGGAATGAAGTATTGAAGGGGCACGGCGCGCCGTCCCGCCGGGTTCTATGGGCGCCGGACCCGGCGGGCCGGGGTACAATGGGGGTGATGCGCCGTGCGCTGCTGCTCCTGCTTCTCGCCGCCTGCGGGAAGCCCCCCGCGCCCCCGCCGGACCTGAGCTGGATGTGGAAACCAGAATTGATGGACCGCTGGATCGACCGCTTTCCCGTGGTCAACCGCACGCCGGTCCTCAAGGGGAAGGTGCTGATCGTCAACATCGACCGCCGGGAGGTCAGCCAGGGCATGATGGACTCGCTGCCGCCCGAACTTCGGCCGACAACGCCGGAGAGCGTCGGCACCGCCGTCTGGGTCCATGGGAGCAAAGTTCCGGTGGGCAAATTCCAGGGAGGGATCACCGAGTATCAGGAAACCCTGGAAATCAGCCTCATCGACCTCGCCGCGCGGGAGTTGATCCACTGGCGGACCTTCGACGGGGGCAGGCTGGGCGACACGATCCGCCTGACCCGGGACGAGAAGGAAAGCGCCCGGCGGGATGGGGTCAGCGGAGGAAACCCCACGATCGCGGCGATGGAGTTCCTCAGGTCGCTCCCCAGGAACTAGCTCAGGCGCGACGCACCCGGCGGAGCAGCGCCAGCAGGAGGATGCCCTCCAGGCCGCTCAGGCCGCAGCCGCCGCCCCCGCCGTTCTTCTTCGGCGCCGTCGTGCTGCCGCTGCCGGGGAAGGACAGGTTGTTCATCGGATCGGTGCCCGCGGTGTATTCGGCGAGGTTGTCGAACGCGTCGCCGTCGGGGTTCCCGGTCGCGATCTGGGCGAGATTCCCGAAGTGGGCCAGCTCCCAGGCGTCAGGGAGGCCGTCGCCGTCGGTGTCCAGCGGGGTCGAGGCGGCGACTTTCGGGTCGCTGCCGGCGTTGAACTCCTCGAGGTTGCTGTAGCCGTCCCCGTCGAAGTCTTCCGCGGCCGTGTGGCTGAGGTTGCCGAAGTTGGCCATCTCCCAGGAGTCGGGAAGTCCGTCGGCGTCGCTGTCGGTAAGCCCGGCTTCGCTCAGCTTGAAGTCGACCTTCACGTTTTCGCCCGGGAACGCCGGCGTCACGGTCTTTGACACGACGTTGGCGCCGAAGGGTCCGCCTGTCGCCCGGACGGTGATGGACCCGGCGGTGCTCGCGAGGAAGGCGTACCCGCCCGCCGACGCGCTCACGGCGTAGGACGCGCCCGCGGGGTTGAGCTGGATCGTGACCCCCGACAAGCCCTCGCCGGGGTCATAGAAGTTGTTCGCGTTGCTGTCGTTGTAGACGACGCCGAGGACGAAGGGCCCCACCGAATTGCGGCGGCCGAAATCCTGAGTGAGAAGGTCCTTGAAGGCGACGGACTTCGAGGACGCGCCAGAATAGTAGCCAACCCCGATCTCGCGGAAGGGCGCGCCCGCCGAATCCACGTCAAGCAGGTTGACCCGATGCCCTCGATTCGGGTATCCGCCCGAGGACGACCAGTCCACCATGAGGAAATCTTCCAGGAACGCGGCGGTTCCGGAGGTCGACTTCGCGATATTCTCGCCGGCCCAGTTGTACGCGTAGCCGGCCGCCGTGAGGCGTTGTGCGAACGTGACGGTGCCGCCGGCGGAATCGTGCGCGAAGTAGTTATTGGTCCACATGTCCTGGCTGTGGGCCCGCGCGGTGGACAGGAGGATCGAATTCATCGTCAGCGGGGGCCTCGGGCCCACGTTTCCCGGATTGGCGAGGCCTTCGGCAATGTTGCCGCCCGGCAGGGGGTAGGGACTCATGGTGGCCAGCCGGGCCCCCTCGGCCGTCGGGTTCGCCCGCGCGCGGTTGATGAGCTCGAGGACCTGCTGCTCGGCGGCGGTCGGGTCGCCGTAGCCCGTGTATTGGGTCTGCGACCAGGCGGCCGCGGGAAGGGACATCAGGAGAGCCGCCGCGGGCAACGACCAACGGGAAACGCTCATGAAGGGCCTCCCGACCTGCATATTCTATATACCCCCAATAGCCCGTTTCCCCCGTCAGAAGCTGAGACATCGCTCCGTAGATGGACGTAGGATAGGCACGGGCGGGATCCCCGGAATCCAAGGAGCTCTCCATGCGCCTCGTCGTCCTCGCCCTCGCGCTGCTCGTCCCTCAATCCCGCGACAAGGAACTCTGGGAGAAGCTCCAGCCGCTCTTCAAGCCGCTCCCCGAGTACAAGGACGACCTCGGGAAGCTCCGCCCCGTGCTGAAGTTCGCCGACGGGCATGAGGTGAAGACCGCGGAGGACTGGAAGCAGCGCCGCGCCGAGATCCTGGCCCGCTGGACCAAGGTGCTCGGCCCCTGGCCGCCGCTCCTCGAAACCATCACGGTCCAGGAACAGTGGAAGGAGAGCGTCGAGGGCTTCACGCGCCATCGGATCGAGTTCGACGTCGCCCCCGGCCGGAAGACCGCCGCCTACCTGCTCCGCCCCGACGGCCCCGGGCCGTTCCCGGCCGTCGTCGACGTGTTCTACTACCCGGAGGACGGCGCGGGCCTCAAGGCCGACAAGCGCCAGCAGAATGACTTCGGGTACCAGATGGTCAAGCGCGGCTTCATCGCGCTCTGCGTGGGCCAGAACCCCACGTCGCCGCGGCCCCTTGCGGACCTCTACTACCCGACCTGGGACAACGCGCAGCTCCAGCCGCTGTCCTATCTGGCCTACGTGGCCGCCAATGCGCACACCATGCTGTCGCAGCGCAAGGACGTCGACGGCGCCCGCATCGGCGTCGTGGGACACTCCTACGGCGGCAAGTGGTCGCTCTTCGCCGGCGCCCTCTACGAGAAGTTCGCCGCCGTCTGCACGTCCGATCCCGGCATTGTCTTCGACGAGGCGCGCTCCAACGTGAACTACTGGGAGCCGTGGTACCTGGGCTACGTGCCGGGCAAGGAGTTCCGGCCTCGCGGCGTCCTGACGAAGGAAAACGGCCGTACCGGCCCCTACAAGCAGATGATGGAGGAGGGCATGGACCTCCACGAGCTGCACGCGCTCATCGCGCCGCGCCCCTTCTTCGTCTCCGGCGGCTCCGAGGACAAGCCGACCCGCTGGGTGCCGCTCAACCACACCGTCGCGGTGAACAAGGTCCTGGGGGTCGAGAACCGCGTGGGCATGCACAACCGCCCGGAGCACAAGATCACCCCCGAGGCCAGCGAGCGCGTTGCCGACTTCTTCGAGTACTTCTTGAAGGAAAAAAAGTAGAAATCGCGGCCGGGACACGTTTAGTATCTGACGGGCGAGCCGTTTCCTCTTTGAGCGGGACTCTATGAAGCTTCAAACCTTCGCGCTTCTTCTCCTCACGTCGGGCACGCTCCTCGCCCAACAGCAGAAGGGCGGCGGCAAGGAAGCCGGCGGCCCCGGCGAGTTCCACGGCGAGCTCCGGGACAAGCAGGGCGTCATGATGAAGGCCCACATGCTTGCCCCCTCCGCGATGCCGCCCCTGCGCACCCTCGCGCTCCTCCTCGTCTACCACGGCATGAACGGCAACGAGGACAACTACTACGGCGGCACCGTCGAGTGCCTGCGGCGCCTCAAGTGCGAGAACGAGTTCGTCGTGATCGCCGGCAAGTCGAAGGGCGCCGGCTGGACCCTCGAGGACGACGGGCCCATCTCGAAGCGCGTCATCGAGTGGGCCAAGGAGAAGTACCCGATCGACTCCCGTCAGATCTTCATCTGGGGCAGTTCCAACGGCGCGGGCTTCATCGGGAAGTTCGGCTGGGAGAACCAGGACCTCGTGGCGGCCGCGGTCGGCTACTGTGGCGGCTACAACTTTGCGTCGAAGGAGAAGCTGACGAACGCCGCGGACTCGAAGACCGAGTGGTACTTCGTCCACGGCGGGAACGACAACCCCCAGAACTCCTTCAACGGATGCAAGCAGCTCAAGGAGATGGGCATCCGCTACGTGTTCCGCCAGCTCGACGGCTACGGCCACACCGACATCTGGGACGGGCAGGGCCACCCGGACATGAGCATCGTCAACGACTGCCGCGACGACTACATCACGTGGCTCCGCGGCCTCCGCCACAAGACGATGGAGCTGCCCAAGAAGGACCAGGAGCAGATGGCCGTCTTCGAGAACAAGGGACGCGCCGAGAGCCTGCTGGGGAACAAGGGCACCTACCTGAACCTGCAGCGGATCGGCGGCGTCACGGCGGGCGCCGCGATCCTGATGGGCCTGCAGTCGAAGGGCGCGGGCGTCCGCGCGGCGGCCGCGGAAGCCTGCGAGCGCTCGTCGTTCGGCAAGGCGGTCGCGGAAGAGCTGGCGAGGCTGGCCCACGACGAGAACGACCGGGTGGCGGCCACGTCGATCCACGCGCTGGGCACCTACGCGAACTGGCACTACCCGGAGGCCCTCGACGCGCTCTGCGGCGTGGTCGCCGGGGACAAGGGCGACAGCTCCAAGGGCCCGAGCGCCGGCGAGCGGCTCCTCGCGATCGAGGGGCTCGCCCGGGCGATGCGCCTCGCGGCGCACGGGAACTTCGAGGACAAGAAGGTCTGGTGGACGCTCGTCCACGCCCTCGACGACGACGACGTGAAGGTCCGCGCCGCGTCGTTCGGGGCCCTGCAGCGCGCCAACAAGGACGCCTTCGGCTACCAGCCCGGCGCGGTCCCGGCGGCCCGCAAGGATGCGGTCGCGAAGTGGGCCGCCTGGGTCACGCAGAAGTGCGGCGCGGCGCCCGAGAAAGAGGCGAAGTAGGGCCGCCTGATTGGCCACAGAGCCCTCGGATCCCTGCAGAGAAGATTCTGTTCTGCGGGCTTTGTGGGCTCTGTGGCCAATCCGTTCTTAGGGGTTCCGCGGCCCCGTGGCCGCCAGCAGGATGGCGCCCAGCAGCCCCGTGAGCAGCATTCCGCCCGCCAGCATCCCCCACGGCCGCCAGGACCGCTCGGCCGACACGTAGGCGGGCGTCGCGCGGCAGACGGCGCTCCAGTTCCGCTCCGCGAACACGAACGGGGTCCCGTGCTGGAACTCGCGGGGAGGAGCCTCGCCCGCCGGGGCCGCGGACTGCCAGAACGGCTCCGATCCCGCCGCCGCGTCCGGGTCCTCCAGCGAGAGGTCGATCCCCTCGGCCTTCGCCTGCTCCTCGAGCGGCTTGAAGAACTCCTTCTGGCGG